>Ga0082212_10000026_pt1 | contig 209110 bp, 172 predicted proteins | sample TergutNt197P3_FD_71548 | JGI IMG/M metagenome (GOLD analysis project Ga0082212, IMG submission 71548) | Neocapritermes taracua P3 segment gut microbial communities from Petit-Saut dam, French Guiana - Nt197 P3 | ecosystem: Host-associated > Arthropoda: Insects > Digestive system > Gut ... | reverse complement strand
GTCTGTGATGCCAAAAAAACAGGTTTTATATTTGTGGAAATGGTATTTTTAAGAATATGACATCAAATAATATCGTATGAGTACTGGTGATATGTCCTGATACTTTATGAAATGAACTTCCCCCTATACTACCCATTAACGGCTTTAATTCCTGTTTCTCCGTTTCCCTCCAGTTTTTTTCGTGCGGCATTAAAGTCTATGACTTGCGGCACATGGCTGTATTTCTTCATAACTTTTTCACTCTTATGCCCTGCCAATGCTCGTATTTCAACATCAGATATGCCGGAAAGTTGGGCAAGGGTAATAAAAGTATGCCGTAGGCTGTGGCACGTTAAAAACCTTTCCCGTTGTTGGGTTGCGGTAATGCCTAACGCTTCAAGTTCTTTGACAACGCCGTCCCGAAAGAAATTATTGCAAAGGGGCTTCCCTGATATTTGGGGACTTTCCAAAGCGTAACTTTCAGGGGAAGTATTAAAGGCGTTTTTTCTGGCTGTATCCAGCAGTTCTTGAACGGCTGATGTTACAGGGACTTTCCTGACGCTGTTACACTTGGGAAGTTTTAACCCTTCCTTGTTCAAAAAATTATGCTGTACGGTGATAATGCCGTCCGCTATATCCCCCCATTGTAAACCCCGCATTTCCCCTCGGCGTAGTCCGCAATAACTGCCTAAAAGCATTACAAGGCGGGTGCGGTAATCCGCTATTTGTAACTCGGTTAATTGCTTCCGTTCCTCGAAAGTCAGCACTCCTTTTTCCTTTTCGGTTTCTGAAACTTCCCCCAGTTTGCGGAAAGGGTCAACCAAAATTTCCTCGTTATCTACTGCCCAACGGATAGCAACCCGAACCGCCTGTATGACGATGTTTGCCCTGCGGCCTGTTATGGTGTCCCCTTCAATTACAGTTCCGTCTTTTTTGTGCCGTATGATTTTACGGCCTGAAAGCCATATCAGCCATTTTTTGAGGATTGCTTTGCTAAGGCTTCCAACGGTAACGCCGTCAAAGCCTGAGTAGGGTTCTACATGGCGGCGGACATCTTCATGGTTCATGTCGATGTAACCAGGGGTGAGGGGCTTTTTCTTTACGTCCCGCTTGAATTGAGCGTATTCGCTGTTAGCCGTCCAAAAGTTGGTAAGGTACTCAATGAGGAAAGTGTTCGCCACGGTTTTGTTTTTGGGGTTATTGGGTAAATCCTGCGGGGTTTGGGTAACCGCAAGTTCTTCAAAAATCTTCCTTGCCGTTTCCTCGGCTTCATAACGGCGTTCTTTTTTACCTTCAACCAAGATGCCTGTTGATCGGCTGTGTTTATACCTCTGGCTTGCTTCATCCCAAAAGCGGGCATACCAGAACGTACCGGATTTCGTGTTTTCTTTGTACAAGGTAAACGGTCGGCGCATAATCACCTCGTTTTGACTGAACAACTGAAAAAGTATCAGTTTTGTATCAGTCAAAGGATTTTGGTGTTATACTCCGCCCGCTGTATGGGTAGGAGATACACTGCTAATTCCTTACAACGTAACGAATTAACGAACTACTGCGGCCTAGAAGACTTGAACTTCCATGCCTCTCGGCACTAGCACCTCAAGCTAGCGTGTCTACCAGTTCCACCAAGGCCGCCTGATTTGGCAAGGAGATTGTTACTTCTTCACCAAATCCAACATATCGTATTAATAGCAAAATTAAGACTTCACTGTCAATATGCCGATTATCAATATATGAAGAAGTCTTACCATATCTCTGTTCTCTGTTTGGCGGTTCTTTTTTCGGCCTGTGCCACGGATCCTCTGGTTTTTAGGCTGTTGAATAAAGGAAAGACACAGGAAGCCCAGGCTCTTCTAACCGGTAAGGCGGCATTGACTGACCGGGATAGAAGGGGCAGAACCGTTCTTCATGCAGCTGCCGAGACAGGTAATGCGGAAATGGTCCGTTTCCTCCTTGCCATGGGATCGGAAGTGGATGCTCTGGATAATGAGGGGAGGACTCCTCTGGGTATTGCCGCCCAATTATCCGATTCGGAATCAGCCCGGCTTTTGACTGCCGCGGGGGCGGATATTCATCTTCCATTAGGTTATTCAAATTCCGGTACATCCGCCCTGCAGGGTGTCCGATCCGGTGGGGCATTGCTGGAAGCGTTGATTCATCCCCAAACCCTGAACAGCCGGGGACCCGGCGGGGTTACCCTGATTCATCTGGCGGGCAGGGAAGGCAAGGCCGAATCGGCCAGGATCCTCGTATCTGCGGGAGCTCTGGTTAACGAAAAAGACGACAGCGGCAAAACTGCCCTGGACCATGCCTTTGCCGCAACCGATTCTGCTAAATATGCCGAAACGGCGGAAAGACTGGTTCTGGCGGGATGCCGTTCGGAAGATCCCTTTTATCCCTACTTTGCCCCGGCGGCCCGGAGCGCCAATTACAATACCCTGGTGGCGGATGGCTATACGGCACTTCATTATGCCGCCCGCGAAGGATATACGGGGTATGTCAGTTTTTTCCTGGATAAAAAAACCGATGTGGACATCAAAAACAATTCCGGTGCCACGGCTCTTCACGAAGCAGTCAGGGAGGGCAGGGTTGATACCATGTCATTGCTCATCATTCAGGGAGCAAAACTTGATACTCAGGACGCCAAGGGCAATTCGCCCCTTCACCTGGCTGCTCCTGAAGATAAGCATAGAGAAGTGGCCGCCATGCTGTTATATAACGGTGCATCTCCTAATTTGCGGGACGAGCACGGTGAAACGCCCCTTCATGTGGTGATTACCCTGGGAAGGCCCAGGGAACTGATAGACCTATTTCTTTCCAGAGGTGCCGATGTGACGGCCCGTAATATCGAAGGCAAAACCGCCCTGTATCTGGCGGTGGAACACAACCGGCCCGGCCTTATTCCTTCGCTGTTGGCCCGCCGGGCTGATGTTTTTGCCGCCGACAATGAAAATATTACTCCCCTGGAACGGGCGATCATCGATAAAAATGATGTCGTGCTGGATGCGCTTTTAAACGACGAAACGATAATGCAAAGCGACAGCTCGGGGAATTCCCTGATTCACCTTGCTGTTAAGAACAAGGCGGACATGGAGCTGCTTGAACTCATTTTAAGCAGGAGTGGTGAGTTAAATGCCCGAAATCAGGAAGGAAATACACCTCTCCATATTGCCAACATTGTAAACTACGAAGCAGCGGGGACTATGTTGATTTCCCGGGGGGCAAATATTTTTGCTCCCAATTCCAAGGGAGAAAACCCGCTGTATCTGGCTTTCCATTCTCCGGGACCGATCCGGGAGTGGATGCTGACCCAGCAAACCCTGGAAGCGAAGGACGGTCTGGAAAATACCGCCCTTCATTATGGAGCCCAGTGGAAGCTGGCGGCCCATGTCCCCCTGCTGGTAGAAAAGGGTTCCAAACTGGAGGCGGTCAACGCCATGGGGGAAACTCCCCTCTTTTTGGCGGCCCGGGCCGATTCGCCGGAAACGATTCGGGCCCTTCTTGCAGCGGGAGCTTCGATTAACGCCCGGGACTCCCAGGGAAACAGCCCCCTTCACAGTGCGGTCCGGTGGGATGCCCAAAATTCCATCGATCCTCTGATCGATGCGGGGATCAGCATAGACACCCAGAACCTGATGGGAAAAGCTCCTCTTCACGAAGCAGTGCGGCTGGGTCTTACCGTTTCGGAAACCAAATTGATAAGTCGAAAGGCCAATATAGAAATCCGGGATGTCCAGGGAAACACCCCTTTTATGGAAGCGGTCCAGAACGGTTCCGCCGGTTCCATGGAACGGCTTGCCTATGCAGGAGCGGATCCTATTACCCGGAACAATACCGGAGACACCCCCCTTCACATTGCCGTATCCATACAGCGGATGGATATAGTGAATATGCTCTTAAGCTATGGCGCTCCTATCCATGCGCGGAATTCCTCCGGTCTTACTCCTTTCCAGATTGCTCTTTCAAATTCACCTGAGATGACAGCGGCCCTTCTTACCAAAGACAGGGTCGATATGGCCGATGACGACGGCTTGTCCCCGCTTCACATAGCAATTAAACAGCGGGCTTCGATAGAAACGATCCAGATCATCTTTGACCGCGGATGCCGTATCTCTGCGGTAGATTCCGAAGGCCGTACTGCCCTAAGGCTTGCCATGGATCTGAATGCGTTTGATGAAGCAAAAATGCTTTCCGATGCGGGCTCAGATTTGTTTGCCCTTGCGATGGACGGTAAAACCCCCGCCACGGCGGCGCTGGACCGGGGCGAAAAAGCAGTCAGAACCCTTTTTTCCGGAGACGCGATTCATGCCAGGGATGGAATGGGGAACACCGTTCTTCATTATGCCGCCCAGACAGGAAGGACCGATCTAATCGCCGTACTGCTGGAACTGGGGGCCAATAAAAATATCCGGAATATTGCCGCCGAAAGCCCCGCGGATATTGCCCTGCGCTGGAATCATGAACAGGCTGCGGCGATGCTGCGTTAAAAATCCGCATTCATATATCGTTAAGCGGCATTTTGCAATTTTTTTTATTCTCTGAGTTTGTTCCAAAAATCAAAGTTTTGGAACAAACTCATCCTTAACAAAAAAATTGTATTTATATAATATACTAATATGTGTTATTATATATGCCCATGTCACATAACATTTCAGGTTGACGCCGAACCGGCGAAAGGCGGCATAGCGATAGCCGTTTGTTGAGCGGCGTCTTTTGCTTGTACACACCCAGCTCTTTTATAATCCCAGGTATTCTCTTTTCTTTGTTTTATCATCTATTCTATTACAATCTAATAAAGTTAATTTCTGTGTTCCCCATCCGCTGCCTTTAGAAAAAAAAATACTATTTCCACCATTTTTCCACCCTTTATTTCCATCAAAATAAGTAACAGTCCATTTAGAATACCTTGTTGCAGTTATATAAAACCTTTTTAGTAACAATGGTTTATCATATATTTTTATAGATAATTTTTTTGTAAATCTTTAAGCTTGGCCTTGTTATATCCACTCTATTTTTCTACTTTTTTAATAAAATCATTTAATAATTCTTTGTTTTTATATAACCCGATATAATTGAATCGTCTCCATTCGGGAATGTTTAATAAAAGTTCAAACATTTCTGATGTAGATTCTGCTATTCTACCAGCTATACCAAAATCTACATCATAAAATGCAATTGAATTATCTTTAAGTAAAATATATTCGCAGTAATTTTTACTACTGTCCGGGGTTATACCAAAAGCCATTCCATCAATGTTATATTTGTTATTTTCACTTCCATAAAATTTCTCTTTTTCAGGAAGTATTTCAAAATCACAAAATATTTTTAAATCTTCAGCTAACAAATTATCATTATTAATGATTTCTATTATGTCCATTATTTATTAAATATAATCGCATCCTAAAAAATTGTCAATATAAAATATTGATAATAAAAATAGCGCCGGAATGAGGCGCGGGATCGAGTGAAATGATCGACCTAGCCGAACGTAGCCCAAACCGCCGAAAGGCGGCGAAGTGCTAATCGTTTGTTGTGCGAAGGTTCCATTTTGTTTTTATTTTTCCGCATATATTGTTATACTTTTTATTATTTCTGGATTTTTTTTATATAAAATGATTTCATTATTATCCAGGTGATTGCTTAATTCTTCATCGGGTATTATTATAGCTGTTTCTTTTTGAACCATAATATTTTTGAAACCAGTTTCTTTAATATATTCCATGTATAAATCTTTTTTAATTGCCCCAGAAACACAGCCAGAATACATTTCTGCCGCAGATTTTATTTTTTCGGGTAAATCCCCAATTAAAACAATGTCTGAAATACTAAAATGCCCGTTGGGTTTTAATACACGATAAATTTCTTTAAAAACTGCCTTTTTATTGGGAACAAGGTTTAGAACACAATTACTTACAATTACGTCAGCCAAGCCCGAATTAACGGGTATATTGTCTATATCGCCTTGAATAAATTCTACATTTAGAAAACCACGTTTTTTTACATTGTTTCTTGCTTTTTTAATCATTTCGGGAGTAAAATCTATTCCAATTATTCTGCCAGTTTCGCCAACTTCTGCCCTTGCAACAAAACAATCATTTCCAGCGCCACTGCCTAAATCAATAACGGTATCTCCTTTTTTAATTTTGGCAAATTTTGTAGGAAGCCCACAGCCAAGTTCTAAATCGGCATCGGGATTATATCCATTTATGCCATTATAATTTTCAGCCATTATGTTATCATTACCACCACAGCAACAGCCAGAACTGCAACAAGAGGCAGTTTCATTACTTTTTGAGGCTATTTTGCCGTATTTTTCTTTAACAAGTTCCTTTAAATCCAGTTCGTTTTCCATATAATTAGTATACCATAATTCAAAATATTAATCAATACATATTTTATATTATATTTCCAACCGATTCAAAATGCAATTTGCGCTTAACGTTCTAGGCTGGCAAAATGTGGTGGAGCAAAACACCACAAAGGGCGAAGCCCGACTGCTGTTTTGCGGAACCCGAACCGCCCGAACGAGGCGGTGAGTGCTAACCGTTTGTTATATGCCGTTTGCCCTTTTACAGCATCATATTATTACAATATATATCTTGTATTCAAATATTCAATCCACTTTTTATATTCATTTTCAGGGCAATATTTCTCAAAAATTTCAAATAATTCCTCATAAGTTATAAACAAACACTTATTTTTATGTTCTTCTTTTAAAAAATCCTTATACTCTTTACTAATTTTTTGGATAAAATGTTATTGAAGTAAAATACTGAAATTTATCTTGGTTTTTAACTAAAATGCTTTCTCCTAATAAGTGGTTCCTCCATGTTTGTCTATAATTATCTTCTTTTAATTTTATTATAATTTCATCTTTATATACATTTGTTTTTTCTGTTATTTTGTACATATAGATTCATAATTTTCTGTTTCGAATTTTTCTTTTTTTCCAATTTTATATTCACATTCGGTATATTTTACTTCAATCCCAATAATACCTCTTTTTTATTATCATTTGTATATTCTATATATACATCAAATGATGTTCTATCATTTAAATAATTTTCTTTAGGCTGTGGTGCGTATTCAATTATTAATGAATCAATTGCTTTTATTTTACAATCTAAAACTCTACAAAAAATATCTATAAAATGTTTTTATTATTTTTTAAAGGTATGAATATATTGAAAGGTATATGTTCACTGCGTAGCATATTTTGATATAGGTTTTTAGTAAATTTACTAGATTCTTTAACTGTTGTAAATATATCAAAACCGTTATAAAAATTCAATCCTTTTTGCGTCTTCTACAGTCAAATAGTTACCATACTTATCATATTCTTCCAATTTCAAATATTCTAATCTGAATTTTGATTGATGTTCTCTAGCTTTTTTTAAAAAACCAGAAGGATCGGTTTTATTATCTTCTATTATCATATCTCCTTAAATAGTAATTCTGTATATTCCATTATGGTTTGTCAAGTGTTACTTTAGAATATATTTTTAACTTGGGTAAATGGCATATAACCGCAATTAATTTCGTATAAAATATCTATTAGTAACAAAAAGCGAATACCTTAAAGCAGCGGCTATGTTGCAGCAGCCAAAGCCGTCGTTTTTATATACTTCTCGTTAAGGCGCAAAGCCGCAGAGTACACCAGGAAGAATTAATTTTTTTTCCTTCTTTACGGCTTGGTGGTCCCTGCGTAAAATTTTCCTCACAAATAACGTTCAGCCGGCGGTTTCACTGAACTGAAGCCGGTAGAGGCCGGCATAGAGGCCGTTCTTCGCAATAAGTTCTTCGTGGCGGCCTTCTTCAATTAGTGCCCCTCCGGAAAGAACGAGGATCCGGTCCGCATGGCGGATGGTGGAAAGTCGGTGGGCGATGACGATGGAAGTCCGGTCCGAAAGAACTCTTTCTATTCCCAGTTGAATTAACCGCTCCGTCTCGGTGTCGATGGAACTGGTGGCCTCGTCAAGAATCACCATGGCGGGATTGTGAGCGATCACCCGGGCAAAACTTAACAACTGCCGCTGGCCGGAAGAAATATTTGCGGCCCCTTCGGACAGGATCGTATCGTACCCCTGGGGGAGCCGGGAGATAAATTCATCAGCGTGGACTGCCCTGGCCGCTTCGACAATGGCATCTCGTTCCAGGGAAAGTCCCAGGGAAATGTTTTCCGCCACGGTACCGGAAAAGAGAAACACTTCTTGCAGCACGGGCAGTACCGAACGGCGCAGTTCCGGAAGAGGTATTTCCTCGATAGGTATGCCGTCCAGTTTTATAGTTCCCCCCTGGATGTCCCAAAGCCGGGCCAGGACATTGGTGATGGTGGTTTTTCCCGCTCCGGTATAACCCACAATGGCCGCCATCTCGCCGGGCTTAACGATAAAACTCAAATCCTTTAGGACTTCCTCTCCTTCCTTGTAGGCAAAAGTTACATGGCTGAATTCAACATGACCCCGGAGCATCCCTTCGATCTGTTTTGATCCGGTATCGGGAATTTTTTCGTCCGTATCCAGCAGAGCAAAGACCCGTTCCCCTCCCGCCATGGCGCTTTGCAGGAGGGTGTATTTTTCGGCGATATCCATGACAGGGGCATAAAAGAGTCCCACAAGGTTAATAAAGGCGATAAGGACACCCAAGGAAAGGGAGAGGTTGAGTACAAAATTGGCCCCCACGGCGATCACTGCGGCGGTGGTAAGGGTGGAAAGAAAATCAATGATGGGCCGGAAAGTCGCATAGACATACATTTCCGCCATGTTCGCTTTTAGGTATTCCCCGTTCCGTTCGCCGAATTCCCTTTGACTCCGCCGTTCTCCCAAAAAAAGCTGTACCACCGGAATTCCGGAAAGCCGTTCCGAAAGATATGCATTTACTTTGGAAGAAGCGATTCTCTGCTGCCTGAACGCATCCCTGGCCCGGACCCGCGAAAAGGCGGTAAGAACCAGCACCGGAGGAAGGGTCAGGAGTACCACCCCCGCCAGGCGCGGAGAAAGGATAAACAGGGTGATCAAAGAACCTGCCATGACAGAGAAATCCTTTAAAAAAGCAATGAGTACATTGGTAAAAAATTCGTTGATCGTTTCCACATCGCCGGTAAGACGGGTAACAATACGCCCCACAGGATGGCGGGAAAGAAAGGCCGTGGACTGTGTTCCGGTTTTTTTGAATAATTCCAGTCTGATATCTTTCATCACCTTTTGAGCAACCAGGGACGAGGTCCAGGTTTGAATAAAAGTAAAAACAAAGATCCCCCCCAGGATAGAAAGGATCATCAATACTGTCCTGGTAATTAGGGTTATATCCCTAAAGCGGATAATCTGTTTTTCTTCCGGCGTTAAGACCGACAGATTTTTGATGGTAAGGGCAGCGGCGGTTTTTCCCCGGACAAAGCGCTGGGGATATTTTTCCATCAGGGCCAAAACCTGGGAGTGCTCGTTAGGATCTTCAGGAAGGACAAATGCATACCATTGGCCATCCTCCAGAATTCCCGCTGCCTTTAACTCCCTTTCGGCGCTGCCGGAGATGCGGAGTTTTTCGTCCCGGGGAACAAAGAGGTATTCCCCCGCTTCCAAAACTCCCTGGACCAGGACCAGTTCTTTCAGCGTTTGCCGGCCTTCGCTGCCGAGGGTGCTTTGATCCTTTAGTTTGAGGGGAAGAAAACGGGCCATGATTGCCCGGTCGATAAGCCGCTGCTGGAGTACTGGTACCGCCAGTTCTCCCAGTGTAGAAAAGACCAGCGCCCCCAAGGCCAGAATTGCCAGGACACTATAGGGTTTTAAATAGGAAAGAATCCGGGCGGTGATTTTGGAATCATATTCTTTTACCACTGCTTCGGTTTCAAAATAACTGTCAGCATCAGCCATGCATATGCCGCCCCCTAGCGGCAAATAATGATAATTACCTTACGATCGGGGGCCGCAGGCCCTCGTACACACCCGCCTCCGCCTGTTCGCCCAGCCGTTGAAGTTCTGCTGTCCGGGAAAAGAAGCGGCCCGATTTAAGCAGTTCTTCCGGGTTTCCCAATTCGCTGATATGCCCTTCTTCCAATACTAAAACCGTTTCGGCGCAGCTTAACGTTGAAACCCTGTGGGAAATGATAATCGTTGTTTTTTTTGTTTTCCCCCGGCGGCGTTCGTCCAGAATGCCCGTAAGAATCCGTTTTTCCGTTTCGGCATCCACAGCGGAAAATGCATCGTCTAGTACCAGAATTTCCGGGGCGGATAAAACGGCGCGGGCTATGGCCACCCGCTGCTTCTGACCTCCCGAAAGGGTAAGCCCCCGTTCACCGATAAGGGTATCCCAGCCCTGGGCAAAACCTGCCAAGTCTCCATCCAGGGCGGAAAGGAATGCCGCTTGGGCCAGTACACCAATGCCAGGATCGGCATCTTCATCCCTGTGTCCATAGGCAATGTTGTTTTTAATTGAATCGGAAAAAAGATAACTGTCCTGGGGGCTTACCCCAAAGAGACGGCGCAGATCCCGCAATTTCCGCCGCCGTACATCAACTCCTTTTATAAAAACCGTTCCTTCCGGAGGATCAATCATCCTTACCAGGGTTTTTATCAGCGTTGTTTTTCCCGATCCGGTTCTGCCCAGAATTCCCAGAACACTGCCGGAAGGAATGGAAAGGGAAATATCGTTCAGTACATTAACAGTTTCTGCTTCCGCTGCCGTATAGGCAAAGGAAAGATTTTTGATCTCAATAACAGGATCGTCTTTGCGGGAACTTTGCGGCGGTACCCTTGAATCCTCTGGATCCGTAATATCCTGAATAGAAGGTTCGCTGTGGAGCAGCTCGTTGATCCGTCCCATGCTGGCGGCTCCCCGCTGGATCATATTCACCATAAAACCCGCTCCCATCAAGGGCCAGATCAGCATCTGTAGATAACTAAAGAGAGCCACCAGTTCCCCGGCGCTCAGATAACCCATTACCACCCGGCGGCCTCCCGCCAAAAGGAGGATAACCGTGGTAAGCCCCGCAAGAAAACTGACCAGGGGAAAAAAAGCACCGAAAATTTTTACCAGTTCCATGTTGGCGGAACGGTAATCATCGTTGGTCTTTTCGAATTTTCTGGTAAACCACCATTCTTTGACAAAAGACTTGACCACCCGGATTCCCGCAAAGGTTTCCTGGACCGTGTCGCTCATGGCTGAATAGGTTTCGTTTACCCTAAAAAAACGGCGGCCTATGGTCCTTCCGAAGAAGAGCATGATGATGGTGATCAGAGGCAGGGGGGCAACACAAAATGCGGCGGTCCGGGGGTCCTGGACAAAAATAATCACCAAGATCGCCGAAGCCATGATCGTGCCGTCCACTAGGGTAACCACCCCCCAGCCCAGGGCATTGCGGATTCCGCTGATGTCGTTAATCGCCCTGGCCATGAGATCCCCAATCTTGTGCCTTTGGTAAAAATCGTAGGACAGGGTAAGAAGATGGGAAAAAAGAGTATCCCGCAGTTCAGTCTCGATACGGCGGGAAGAACCGTGGATAAAAAAACGCCAGAGAAAACGGCCCGAAGAAATTAGGATCATAACAGCCAGCATGACCAGGCACAGCCGGAATATTCCCATCCATTCAAAGTTTCCAGTGGTGATCCGGTCCACCGCAAGCCGGATAAACTGGGGGATCAACACCTGAGCGGCGTCTACGATGATAAGGCAAAAAAACCCCAGCACATACTGGAGACGGTATTTTTTCAGGTAAGGCAGGAGGGTCCGGAATTCTTTCAGGCCCGATGGAGGGTTTTCTTTCACCCTTTTTTATGAGCCTCGTTACGCTTGATATCAGTCTCAAGCTTGGCCGACCAAATTTCCAGCTTCTTTTTTACCGTCTCCGCATCGTCCCTGTCTCCCATAAGCACATGTATTCGCCGGAGAGAGCCGAGGAAATTGATTCCCTGTTTAAAATCGTCGATGCGGTTGGTGGACAATTCATATTTTTCCCGGTACCGATCTGCGGCCTGGCTCAGGAGTTTTTTTATCATCCGTAAATGGTACACCGTTGGTTCATAGCTGGGAGAGCGGGGATCTGAATTGGATACGGCGTTTTTTAGATCCAGGATATTTTTTGCCGCCGCCGCATAGCGGCCTTCCAGTTCAACAAAAGACCATCGCCATTTGGTATTGTCGCCATAGGCATTTTCCAGCAAATTGATCGCCAGCCCCATTTTTCGTACCAACAGGTACCTGCTGGCGGCATCCAGGGAAGCAATTTCTTCCAGCTTTTCCTCATAATCCGAATAGGGGGCATCCACATAGTTGGTCACAATTTCTTCCAGGTAGATTACGCTTTTATAGAGGGATTTCCGGCCGTCGTTAAGGGCGTTTTCTTCTTTTATTTTAAGGCGCATCTGGGATACCAGGCTGATGACGATCTGGTATGAGGCAAGATTGAGCATTTCGTCCACCAGGGTAAGCCGCTTAAGGGCGGCCCCTTCGGGTTCTTTTTTTAAGGCCAGAAGGTATTCTTTTTCTCTGGCGCTGATTTCGACAATTTTATCCCGGTACGGCTTGATTTTGTCCTGGTATTGATTTCTTTCCTCGATGGAAATTTTACCCATCCCGCCTCCGATTAATTACCTTTTCCATATTTTGCCAGCAAATCATCGGCATGTGCAAGGGCCGCTTCCCCTGCCGAATCGCCTGCCAGCATACGGGCAATTTCTTCCCGGCGGCCCTTGCCGGAAAGCAGCCGGGCCGTGGTCTGGGTGCGACCTGCGGCATCCCTTTTTTCTACCCGGATATGGTTATCCGCCCGGACGGCGATACTGGCCAGATGGGTAATACAGAATATTTGCTTAATCACTCCAATTTTTTTTAGATATTCCCCCACCGCCAGGGCCACCTCTCCCCCGATACCGGCGTCTATTTCGTCAAATACCAGAGTTTCTATGGCGTCTGATTCGGCCAGGACGGTCTTGATTGCCAGCATTACCCGGGAAAGCTCCCCGCCGCTGGCGATCCGGGCCAGTTCTTTTTGGGGTTCTCCGGGGTTGGCGGAAAAGAGGAATTCGATGTCATCCGATCCCCAGGGGCCGCAGATCAGGTTTCCGCCGGGGCCCCTTCCCTTGGGGGCAACATTGACCGAAAACCGTGCCTTGGGCATACCAAGCCGCAGAAGGATGTCGTTAATCTGTTCTCCCAGCTTTTTGGCTCCATTCCCTCGTTTGGCGGAGAGTTCCGCCGCTTTGGCGGCCATCTTTTTTTCCAGTGCCGCAATTTCCAAGGCGAGTTTTCCCCGGTTTTCCTCCGATTGGGAAAGGGCTTCTATTTCTTGTTCCGCCCGGGTTTTATAAGCGAGGATAGCCTCTTCGTCGTTTATTTCCCTGGCCGTTTCGGGTTCTCCGGTCCGATCAGCCGGTTTATTGTATTTTTTTTTAAGCCTAAAGAGGAGTCCCAGCCGGTCCTCAACCTCTTCCAGCCGCCCCGGTTCATAGGAAAGCTTATCCCGGTAGCCTCGGAGTTCCTCGGAAAGATCTTCCGCCTCAAAATACAGATCATCCATGCGTTTGCAAAGTCCCGCCAGGCTTTCGTCCATAGAAGAAGCTCCTTCCAGAAAACTGCGGGTCTTCCGCGCCAGGCTAAGGACCGAACCCTCTCCGTCAAAAAGGAAGGCAGCGGCACTTTCCGTTTCCCGGCTAAGTTTTTCGAAAGAAGAAAGACGCTGGGCTTCCGTTTCCAGTTCCCGGCTTTCTCCGGGCCTGAGGGCGGCCTTGGTAATTTCATCCACCGCATAGGAAAGGAGTTCAATCCGTTCTTCCCGGTTCCGATCCGAATCGCGGGAAAGGTCCAGGGCTTTTTTCTTTTCCGCCAGGGTGGTAAAAAGACCGTTAAAAGCCGCCGCCTCTTCTTCAATACCGGCAAAACGGTCGAGACAGCGCCGATGGGTGTCTTTGCGCAGGAGAGATTCATGATCATGCTGACCGTGAAGATCAAAGAGCATCCCCATGAGTTCCGCCAAATCCCCCCGGGTAAGGGGAATGCTCTGTATGTAAATGGAAGATCTCCCCGATGCCTTGATATTCCGGCGTACCACCACGGTTTGATCCTCCAGGGCGATGTCACGGCTTTTCAGCCATTCCAGGGCATCGGCGTTATTCTTGGCAATGCGGATCACCGCTGAAACCCCCGCTTCGTCACAGCCGGTGCGGATCACATCGGCATCGGCCTTGCCTCCCAAAAGAAAACTTAAAGATCCAACAATGATCGATTTTCCTGCCCCGGTTTCTCCTGTCAGGATATTAAGGCCGTCTTCAAATGCAATAGAAAGATTATCAATCAAGGCATAGTTCCGGATGGAAAGCTCTTCAAGCATTGTTTCCCCCGGACCAGGCAAGTTTGGTCCGCAATGCCCGGTAAAAGGCCAGCCGGTCCGAGGCAACCAAGTGCAGTGAATGGGAAGACCGGCTCATGATGATCCGGTCGCCGCATTCCAGAGGCTTGGTAATCTGGCCGTCCACGGTCAAGAGAACATCGCTCCGTTGTTCTTGTTCAACCAGGGTAATAATCCGGCCCTCTGAAGGAATCACAATGGGCCGGTTGGTAAGGGTAAAGGGACAGATTGGGTTGATGATCACCGCATCCATCTCGGGATCGATGATCGGCCCTCCGGCGGCTACGGAATACCCGGAGGATCCGGTGGGGGTAGCCACAATAAGCCCATCGGCCCTGAATTGACCCAGATCGATTCGATCCCCGGCGGCAGTTTCCGCTTCTACTTCCAGCCGGACCAACTTGGCAATTCCTGCGGCGGAAATAACCGCATCGTTCAGGCAGATGCCCTGAAAAATAATTTCACCCCCCCGTTCGATAGCAACATCCATCATAAGCCGCCGGGAAATTACCGCTCTTCCTTCTTCCCATTTAGTAAAGGTTTCTTCCCATTGGGAAGGGGAGACAGCGGAGATAAAACCCAAGGTTCCCAGATTTACCGGCAGCACCGGCACATTCAAAAAAGCTATAATCCGGGAAGCGAAGAGTACCGTCCCATCCCCTCCCAGAGAAAAGCAAATATTGATGTTTCCCGGTTCATAGTGCCCGGTATTTTGTTCAAAGGAAAAAAAATCCACCTCGTAAGACCGGCGCGCCAGCACATTCTGGATTTGTTCTCCTAGGGGGGCGGCGGCAGGTTTTTTATTATTGACAAACAACAGGGCTTTTTTTGACATCCAAGCCTCTTTTATGGAAGGGTCATGATAAGTTTGACAACCCGGTCCGCGGCCTGGGCTCCAAGCCGGGGATACAGGGGAAAAAGGACGGTCCGCAGAGCCAGGGAAGAGGCGCAGGGACATTGGGCGGAGGGAATGGCTCCGCTTCCTGCCAGGCTGGCATCAAACGCATCTTCGACGGTAATTTCCTTGCGTTTTGCATAGGCTTTTACATCCTTTGCTCCGCTTTCCAGCACCAGGGAAAAGGCATAGTTATTGTACTCCAGCCCATCCGTTTCCCGAAACCGTTTATGCCTGGATTGGAGGCTTGCCTGGGTATAGATCTGGGCCAGTTCTTTCCGCCGGGTCAGGTTTTTTGCCCCATCCCGAAATTGGACCGCCGCCATAGCGGCATTAAGGTCCGGAAGGAGGTATTCCGGGGGCAGTTCCCCAATGGAACGGAGGATCGCCGCATCCCGGCGGTTTGCCGCAAAGAGCAGCGCCCCTCCTCCAGCGGTGATCATATCTTTTTCTTCCAGTCCCAAAAGAGCAAGGGTCCCAAAGGAACCGGCATTTTTTTCACCCAGCGTTGTTCCGGCGCTCTGGGAACAATCTTCGATCACCGGAATACCTAAATCACTCAGCATTTCCGCCTCAGGAAGGTATCCCAGGGTATGATGAAAAATAATACACAGGGGTTTGGCTGCCCTCAGGGCGTTTAGCTTTTCTGATGCCATCAGGGGTGAATCCTCGGCGGTATCGCAGTATAGGGGAAAAAGCCCAAGACCGCGGATTACTCGTTCATAGTACAGGGGGGAAAGGGCGGAAATGATAACACCTCTTCCTTTCGGCACCGTTTCATTTTCGTTGTCCCCCTGTAAAGCATCGAATTGAACCGCCGGCAATTCAGCGGGATTTCTGGCCAAAAGGGCCTGAAGGGCCAGTTGAAGGGCAAAAACAGGGCTCCGCAAGGCCAGGCAATAATCAAATTTTAGGATTTCCTTGGCCGTATGGATAAGAAACTGGGTATGTTCCCCGGGTCCTACCCGATCTTCCACCATTGTTGTCAGGACGGCATCCATCTCCTTTCGCCTAATGGTTGGAGAATAGCCTTCAATTTTCATGCAAAAATAGTACCATAAGAAAAGGGATAAAACTAGCTTAAGGCAAAACTGCCTATTATCTCCGTAATGTTATCTCCGCAATTCAGCTATTTTTTGGAGTTCCCGTGGATTAAAGAGGTCCCTGATATTGAGGATGATAAGATAACCTTCTTCCTGGCGCACCACTCCCTGGATATATTCGGCGCCAATGCCGGTGAGCATCTGGGGCGGGGGCTGTATTTGCTCTCTTTCGATGGTAACTACCCTGGAAACCCGGTCAATAATAACCCCAAGTTTCATGCCATCCACATCTATAATAATAAAGCCGGACAAAAGCTCGTCTTCTTCAGAGCTGGAGGCTTTTTTCAAATGAAATCGCTTATGCAAGTTGATAATGGGGATAATTTCGCCCCGAAGGTTAAAAATCCCTTCCACATAGCCGGGAGCGTTGGGAAGCGCCCGGGTGTCCTGAACTCGGACAATCTCTTTGACATCCATTATATTGATACCGTACAGTTCTTCACCAAGCTGGAAAGTGACTAATTGGCTCTGATCGGACATGCAGTACTCCTCATTTTATTGTAAGTTACTAATAGATTTTTTTCAAGTGGGAAAACCATGATTATTCCTTGTTTAGCAAAAAGGTACGAAGCATATGTAAAACCTCTTCAAAGTCCAGGGGTTTACCGACATGGCTGTTCATGCCGGCATCCAGACATTTTTCTACATCTTCCTTAAACACATTTGCGGTCATGGCAATTATGGGAATCCCTTTTGAGGACTCCCATAATTGCGGAGAATGTGCCGCTTCAAAAGCACGGATACGCCGGGTTGCTTCGTATCCATCCATTTCAGGCATTTGTATATCCATGAAGATCATGTCGTACTTGTCCGGCGTTTCGCGGAACAGGCGGACAGCCTCCAGGCCGTTTTCCGCACAATCAATTGTCAGATGGGTCGGTTCAAGGAGAGCCAGCACAATCTCGCGGTTAATCTCAACATCCTCCGCAAGCAGTATACAGCGGCCAGCAAAGTTTATCACAGCCTGCGTGCCGGTTTCAGATTGATTTGGTACGCATAAACAATCATTAATACAATCAGCGATGGAAGTTATAAATAAAGGCTTGGGAAGATATTTATTTACGCCGGCCTCGCGGGCATCATCCTGGATAACGCTCCAATCGGTGACGGATATCATAATAATAACAGAATTATCCGTGCCTTTTTCGTTGATCCTATGTGCAAGTTCAATTCCGTTCATTTCCGGCATGGCCCAGTCGATAAAATAAATATTGTACGGACCGTTTTTCTTAATCAGCGAGAGAGCTTCCGGTCCGCCGGAAGCCGTATCACAGGCAACGCCAATTTGTTTTGCAGTTTCCTTAAAAAAGGAAAGAATATCCGGATCGTCATCTACGGCAAGAATATGCGTGTTATCCAAATTCAACTCAGGACTTAGAAGTCTCTTGTGTTCATCCTTGCCGCAGGCTATGTTTACGGTAAACGAGAAGGTTGATCCTTTTCCAATCTCCGATTTAACCCATATACTGCCATTCATCATTTCGATGATATTTTTTGATATAACCAGTCCCAGTCCGGTTCCGCCGTATTTGCGCGAAGTGCTGGCTTCCGCCTGTTCAAAGGGATTGAAGAGCCGGTTTTGCTGTTCGTAGCTTATGCCAATGCCGGTATCACTGATAGAAATTAAAATTGTGCATATGCCGTTTTTTCCGGATGAAAGTTTTGCTTCCAAATGTATGGTGCCTTCCTCTGCCGTGAATTTTACTGCATTGGTAAGCAGATTTGTAATAACCTGTGCAAAGCGCTGTTCATCGCCCGTTAACGTATGCGGTATGGCGGGATCAATGTGAACCGTCAGTTTTTGGTGTTTTTCATCCACCCGGAAATTTATTACATCAACTACCCGCTGGATCATTTTCTCGAAAACAAATTCCGTGATCGACAAAGCGAATTTGTTGGCTTCAATCTTTGACATGTCAAGGATATCGTTAATTACCCCCAGCAAATGCGTTGATGCATCCTCTATTTTTCTGAATGAATAGTCTTTTTTTTCTATATCCGGCGCTGCTTTGCCGATTGAAGTCATACCAATGATTGCGTTCATGGGGGTGCGCATTTCGTGGCTCATATTGGAGAGAAAATTGGTTTTTGCCCGGCTTGCCTCTTCAGCTTTTTGTCTGGAGTTCTCTATTTCCGTAACATCGTTGCTCACAATAATGTATCCAATTTTGCTGCCGTCTTTGTTTAAGAGGTAATGTGCAATGCCCTTAAAGAAATGGCCGCGGCCCTCGTGATAGAGTACTTCCGCTTCCCGGTTTTCACGCAGAGCGGTAATCGGGCAGTATTTTGAACCTGGAGGATAAAGGCTTGTATCGCCGTAAGAGGTGCCAATCACTTCATCCTGTGTCTTGTCTAGAACCTTCAGGGCATAGTCGTTCATGTAAATGACCTTATGATTCATGTCAATAATGGAAAGCGGTTCATTGACACTGTCCACAATACTGTCGGCCATTTCATCAAATGATGAGGCCAGGGTGCCGAATTCATCTTTTATGTTTGAATTAAGGCGGAATTGCCTTTCTCCCGAACGGAACCGCGATATGCCGTTTATCAGGATCCTAATATTGTCTGTTAGATAGGACGACAGGAGGATGGCAATCATAACAACCATGGCGAATAAAAATAAGCTTGTGGCAATGAGCTGTAATGTATTGTTCAGCATATTGTCGCTGATAGCGGCTGTAAGTTTTTTCTGTGTATTGTGGGCAGGACGGTTGAAGTCATCAAGGCCTGCTCCAATAGTGACAATGCCAAAACCGCGCTTGGAATAATTATTGGCCTCCGATGGGGCGTATTGCCCGGTGTAATAGGGGATAGCACCGGCGGTTGTCAGTTTTTCGATGCCGCTCCAGAGTATATAAAATGAACCCGATCCGCCGCTGAAGGTTAGATCCATCCAGCCCGTACACTGCGGAGCATTGTTGAGGTACCGTCCGTCAAGCCCGACAAGTCCGGCTTTGGTAAGCTCCGGGGCAGGTTTTTTTTCCCGCGATTGCTGGTCAAATTTGGGCCAGCTTACAATATAATCCGTCCATTTTGCCGTGCCGCTGTTTTGCCATGCCTCGTAAATTTTGTCCTCCAGCCAGGGAACTTCTGGATCACCTGTTTCCGGATCGTAACCAACAATCGAATGATGTCTGGGATGGCATATGCTGCGGCATTGGTAATCCCATATAAAAGCATAATTGCCTTCGAAAGCGCTGGGCAATTCGGTATACCGTTCATTCATTGGAGTAATATGATCCACGAACTCCATAATGTGATCGTGGTTTAGGGCAAATGTTACATACCCGTTAATTTTGCCGTCCCTGTCTGTTACCGGGGCTGCCCAGCGGACGATGCCCTCAAAGCGCCGGCCGTGGGGATTTTCCATTCCCGCATAGGCATGCTTTTTTGCTTCTTCCAAAAAATTTTTCTGCGTTAATTTTCCTGTTTCGTTCAACGCATCTGCATTAGGATGTGCCGCGGGAACATTATGCTGCAGTACATCTGGAGTGTACATGCCGATGTAATTGGTGCCCACATAAGCGCCGATAACATCGGACACATAAATCTCGCCGGGTTTGAGCTTTTGCAATTCTTCAAAATAATTTTCGGCCCTGACATAGGTGTTTGCCTTGTCGGATATATTGTGTTTGCCGGGATTCATCGGGTAATTCTTTTTTGGCGAATACGGTGTTACATATTTATAGATTTCATTCCCGTTTATATCGATAAAAGCGACTTCGTCATACAGGGGTATATCGTCATGGGGAAAAAAATCCGGAGCCCTGTAATGGAAAGCGTTATTCCGGTTGTTTTCTTCGTTTGTGGTTTTTCCTCCCGGTCCGTCATAGATATAGGGATTTGTAGGTATCCATGACATGCCGTCTCCGGCGATTATCCATTCACCAATAAGTGTCACTTTGCTGCGCCTATTTTCGGAGAAAACGCGGTATGTCCCATCAGAAGGTGTCATGCCGGCAAGTAAAAGGATATCCGCATCCCGTTGATAGAGAAAATCCGCCACTGCCGCCGCCGTATCGGTGGTCATCCGTTCGATATTTTCGGTGGCCATGTCATTCAGGGCATTTGAGGAGTCACTGACTGCAATATCGCGCAGCAAATTGCCCAGCGAAGCGATCTGATTCCATGCGATAACCGTAAGCAGAATAATTGGGATAATCATGACGACAAGAAAAATAAGGATCAGTTTGGGGCGCAGTTTTAAATTCATCCGGTTCAATAACCGGCCTAATCCCCTTGAATTATCAAAGACCTGTTTCATTTTTTTGCCTCTTGTCTCATGGTCCCGGTGTGGGGTAAATAGGTGCGTAACTTATCCAAAACATCTTCAAAATTAAGGGGTTTCCCAACATGGTTGTTCATGCCGGCTTCGAGACATTTTTGAATATCTTCGCGGAATACGTTTGCTGTCATGGCAATTATCGGAACGCCCTTCGGGCGTTCCGATAATTGAACGGAATGTTCTGCTTCAAAAGCACGGATGCGCCGGGCCGCTTCGTAGCCGTCCATTTCGGGCATCTGCACATCCATAAAAATCATATCATATTTTTCCGGGTATTCAGTGAACAAACGCACAGCTTCCGATCCGTTTTCCGCACAATCTATGGTCAGATTCATCGGTTCAAGCAGTGTCTGCACAATTTCTCGGTTGATCTCAATATCTTCGGCAAGAAGAACGCTGTACCCCTCGAAGTTGAAAATATTCTGATGTTCATCTTCCGTTTGTTGGTAATCCACGCCAATACATTCGCAAATGATATCCGCTATATTGGATGGAAAAAAGGGCTTGAACAGGAATTTGTCAACCCCTGCCTTTGTTGCATCTTTTTCAATTAAGCTCCATTCAGCGGATGACATCATAACTACAGAACCTTTGCCGGAATTTTTCTTTTTTGCCTTGAGCGCTTCTGTTAATTCCATGCCGTCGATGCCCGGCAGTCTCCAGTCCACAAAATAAATATCATAAAGGCCGTTTTGTTCAATAAGCTGAAGCGCTTCTTCGCCGGTGGAAGCGGTAGCGCAGGATCCTCCAAAACCCTGCATAATTTCGCTTAAATATTCCAATATGGCAGGATCATCATCTACCGCCAGGATGCGAATGCTGCTTAAGTCCGGAAGTTTTTTTTGTTTTTCCTCCATTCGTTTTGCCTGAATGGTAAAAGCAAAGGTAGCGCCCTTTCCTAGCTCGGACTCAATCCAAATCCTGCCGCCCATCATGTCCACAATACTTTTGGAAATTGCAAGTCCCAGCCCCGTGCCGCCGAACCGTCTCGCTGTGCTGCTCTCTGCCTGCTGGAAGGACTGGAACAGCCGTTTCTGTTGGTCGTCGCTTATGCCGATTCCCGAGTCAGTGACGGAAAACTGTATGGTGCAAAGACCGTTTTCTTCCCCCAAAAATTGTGTGTTAATGCTGATAGAACCTTTTTCGGGCGTAAATTTGACTGCATTTCCGACCAGGTTTGTAATAACCTGTGCCAGCCGTTGTTCATCGCCAAACAGGGTTTTGGGAATAGCTTTGTCAATGTGTACCGTAAATTTTTGATTTTTTTCGCTTATTCGAACGTTGTTGACATTCACAACCCGCTGCAGCATTTTCTCGAAATTGAATTCTGCCGGTGAGAGTTCCAGTTTTCCCGCTTCAATCTTGGACATATCCAAAATGTCGTTGATTATGCCGAGAAGGTGCTTTGATGCGTCATCAATTCTGTTGAAACAGTAATTTTTTCGATCCGTATCGGCGGTAGACATTCCAATGGAGGTCATGCCGATGATGGCGTTCATTGGAGTCCGTATCTCGTGACTCATGTTAGCCAAAAATGCGGATTTTGCCTTGTTTGCCTGCTCGGCTATTTCCAGCATATGTTTTTGTTCTTCTGCTTTTTTTAGGTATGATATATCGCTAAAACTCTCCAATAATGCCGGACGGCCGTTATAATGAATTTTTGACACCGATTTTACAATCGGAATGATGGTACCGTCTGATTTTACAAATTCCCTTTTGCAGCGATCCATGGGCTGATCCTGGGTCCTAAACAGACACTGGCATTGCTTCGCCGGGCAAAAAACATTTTGGCACTGTTTCCCGGTCATATCTTCTTTTGAGGCGCCAAACAAACGGGCCGCCGCCGGATTGACATCCAGAACAATAAGAGTTTCTGCATCTATAACGATAATGCTGCTTTCAACATTTTTCCATACCGTTTCAAATTGTTCCAGCATACTCAGGTTTAATGTATGTTCCTCTTTGGCATTTTCCATGGTCTTTACAATGCAGTTCGACGGAATATTTACTCCGAGGGCTATTTTTCTTGCCATGTTGTAGCACGAATCGGAACCACAGGCGCCGCAATTAATGCTTTGACGGACATGATCATCCTTGCCAAGAAGCGAAAAGGCATTCTGAATATCCTCATCGGTTATCTTCGGAAACGGTATATGGGCCGGCTGGTATTTCCTCATAAACCGTGAGATATCGAAGGTTTCATCATATGCTTTGTATACCGCTTCAAAATGTTCTCTTGTATGGTTTTCTGTCACGTTTTTTCTGTTGTTTTTCATTGTCTTGTCAATTTCGAATACATTTCTCCTGTGCGAGCAGGCGGGGCCAATGTTGCAGCCTTCGATACAATTTAACACGTCAAATACTTCGGGCAGCAATTCCGCGGGGGTTTCTGCATAGGCGTTCAATTTTGTGTAAACATTAAACCCCTCTGCTTTGGATATGTGAATTTTTTTGCCCATAAAAAATTCGATGTTTTCTTTTAGTCCACCAGGCATGGGAAACAGAGAACCTAAGCCGCCCTCGATATGGTCAAACCCGGTTTTTTCAGATGGAAGTTCAATATTATTTTTTTCCAGATATTCAATCATCTGGGCAAAGGTAACATTGTATTGAGCCAATCCTGTGTCCTCAAACTCATTTGCTTTGGCAACACAGGGGGAAAGCGCTGCAATCCTGTCATTTATGCCCTTGTATTCTTTCATATAAATGGAAGCGCAGGCCATCGGGCCCTGTATCGGGGACAGGCTTGGGAGTAAATCAGGCCGGTACAATTCGCAGTATGTAACAATTGCGGGGCATGGCTGTGTTATCAGGGGGGCGGAACCGCCCTGCTCAATATATCTGACATGGGCCCAGATGCAGATATCGGCCCCCAACGATACGTCATAGATATGTCTGACGCCAAGTTTTTTCAGATAGGTAAATAATCGTTTATAGGCTGGTATATTTGTTCTAATAGAGGGTGCAACAATAAGCGATATGGGAATTCCCTTCGGCAAATCATTAAAGAAAGATTCGGTATCATCATGGTAATACCTTGCGTTATGCTTGCATGCGGAAAGACATCTGCCGCAGGCAATGCACTTTGTATGGTCCACTTTTACTTTGATGCTGCCATCAAAGTCATGGCAGGTAATATTCGCCATTTCCATCGGGCATTCTCTTACACATCTGTTACAGCCCGTACATAATTCCTGTTTTGTTTTGATTATTTCTTTAATTTCTTTTTTTTCTTTCATAAATAATGCCGGTATACAGCCGGGATATAACCAGTATACAACCTATAGAAAAAATCAGCAATAACCACAACGTTGCTGAACAAAGAAAAAACCCCGCCGAAGCGGGGTATGTGCAGCAGAAAATTTACCGGATGGAGGTTTAGTAGTCCATTCCTCCCATTCCTCCCATTCCTCCTCCTGGCATGGGGGGCGGATCTTTCTTCTCGGGAATGTCTGTAATAGCGCATTCGGTGATCAGGAGAAGGCTGGCGATGGAGGCTGCGTTCTGCAGGGCAGAGCGGGTTACTTTGGCAGGATCGATGATACCGGCCTTAACCATATCTACCCATTCCATCTTGGCGGCGTCAAAGCCAATGCCCTTTTTTTCGCCCTTGGCCTTGTCGGCAATGACCGCTCCGTCCAGTCCAGCGTTTTCGGCGATCTGGCGGATCGGTTCTTCCAGGGCCCGCTTTACAATTTTAAAGCCCACCTTTTCGTCGTCCGTAAGGTCTGCGGTGTCTGCCTTGTCCAGAGCGAGCGCCGCCTGGATCAGGGCGATTTCGCCGCCGCTTACGATTCCCTCCTCAATGGCGGCTCGGGTAGCGGAAAGGGCGTCTTCGACCCGGTGTTTTTTTTCTTTCAGTTCAACTTCGGTGGCGGCCCCTACATTAATCACCGCCACGCCGCCGGCCAGTTTGGCCAGCCGTTCCTGGAGTTTTTCCCGGTCATAGTCGCTGGTGGTATCTTCGATCTGGGCCTTGATCTGGGCGATCCGGTCCTGGATTTCTTTCTGTTTGCCGGCACCGTTGATGATCGTGGTATTGTCCTTGTCGATCTTAATGGTCTTGGCCTTGCCAAGCTGGGAAATTTCGGTGTTTTCCAGTTTAAGCCCCAGCTCTTCGGAGACAACCTCGCCCCCGGTAAGGATAGCGATGTCTTCCAGCATGGCTTTGCGGCGGTCGCCGAAACCCGGCGCCTTGACAGCACAGGTCCGCAAAGTTCCCCGGAGACTGTTCACCACCAGGGTGGAAAGGGCTTCGCCGTCCACATCTTCGGCAATGATCAGAAGAGGTTTGCCGCTCTGGGCAACTTTTTCCAGCAGGGGCAGCATATCCTTCATGCTGGAGACTTTTTTGTCATGAATCAGAATGAACACATCTTCGTAAACGCTGGTCATGGTATCCCGATCGGTTACAAAGTAGGCGGAAATATAGCCTCGGTCGAACTGCATCCCCTCCACAAATTCGATGGTGGTATCCATGGTTTTGGATTCTTCTACGGTAATGACGCCATCCTTTCCTACTTTTTCCATGGCATCGGCGATGGTAGTGCCGATTTCGCTGTCATTATTGGCGGAAACCGACGCCACATGGGAAATTTCTTCCTTATCCTTGATTTCCTTGGAATTCTTTTTGATTTCATCCACGGCAATTGCCACCGCTTTGTCGATGCCTCGTTTAAGTTCGATGGGGGTCATTCCGGCGGCTACCGATTTAAGGCCTTCTTTTACCAAAGAATAGGCCAGCACCGTCGCTGTGGTGGTGCCATCTCCGGCCACATCATTTGTTTTGGTGGCCACTTCTTTTAGAAGTTGTGCTCCCATGTTTTCGTATGGATCGGCCAATTCGATTTCTTTTGCAACCGAAACGCCGTCTTTGGTGACCGTCGGGGCTCCAAATTTCTTATCCAGAAGGACATTCCGTCCCTTTGGACCCAGAGTAACCTTGACAGCCTTGGAAATCTGCTCAACTCCGGCAAGCAGCTTGCGCCGGGCTTCTTCGTTGAACAACAATTGTTTTGCCATAGTAATTTCTCCTCTCATTACATTTACCGGGACGCTTAACAGGCAAGCCCCGGAATTTTTAAGGTATATTTGAGCGCCCCCGCCAACGGGGGGACGTCTAAAAAATACCAAAAATGCGCCAAAAAAGTCAATAGGGGCCGGAGGTTTGCGGATAACTATTCTTGCATAGGAAGAAATAATAATCTGCAATGATTATCCCGTGATATTCAGGAGCAGGTGTTCACCAAGGCCGGCAATAACCAAAATAATCCAATACCTTCAAATCGGTTGATTTTTTTCCTTTAGGTGGTATTTTAGGAAATACTTGAAAAATGCTATTTCCTTATGGAATAAGGAAATAGCATTTTTCCCCAGGGAGGATTTGAACCCCCACAAGCAGATCCAGAGTCTGCCGTGCTACCATTACACAACCGGGGAGAGCTGTTTTTAAGTTATCCTGGGAGGAAGGAAATGTCAATCCAGGTCTTTTATTGTAAAAAAAACCGTTGACCTCTACAAAGGCGGAACGTATTATTGATCCTATGGAAGAAACCGGGAGTTTTAACCGGCTGGTATCGGAACTAAGTATTGAAGAACGAGCTCAACTGCTGGAAAAACTTACCAGTCAGGCAAGCATGGTTTCTTCTATCCTTTACGAAGAACTAAAAGATGAAGATGAACCTATGGCAGATGTCAGTTATCCGATGCTCCCCTGGTACTACAAGTTCTGGTTTTTTATCATCAGTTTTTTTAACGCCAAGCCTCCGGTAAAACTTTTTGAAGACCATCTTATGAACCGGATGTTCCGGAATTTGGATGATGCAAGCCCTGGTTTTTATCATCCCCAAAAGAATATGCTCCTCCCCAAGTTCCATGATGAATTGATTAATTTGAAAGAAGGCTCCCGGTTTTTTTATAATGCCCTGGATTTGAGCTTTAACCAGGACAAGGGGGGCCTTATGGTATTTTTGGGTTCCTTGGAAATGCCGGAAATTCACAAACAAATCGCCGCCGATACGGATCCGGCGGTCCTGACTTCCCGTTATCCGGAAATGAATGAAGTGGAACTCCGGCAAAGGGCGGTAAAGACCCTTGAAGATGCTCTGGCAGGAATAACCGAAGAAGAGCGGAAACGAATGTATCGCAGTGCCAAATCACTATTCTGCCTTAAGCAGCTTTCGTCGTTCCTCTTTGACCGGTTAATCAATACCTTTATCTATGATTCTTCTTCTCAGGGCAATATCTGCCCCGCCGCTTCGGCGGAGGATCAGCTGTCATCGCTGAATAATATCCTCTGCTCATTAAAAGTACCGCCCCCCATCAGCCTGCTGGAATCCCTTTTTATATTTGTCCTTATGGAAAAAAGCGATCAGCCCAATCTTGATGTTCATAACGAAATGCGGAAGCTCCTGGTTAAGGCGGAAACATCTCTCCAGGCCATTCGGGATTTTAACCTGGCAGTGCCCCTTACCAGGCTGCTCCGGTGCATAACGCGGAATCCGGGCTATGCACCAAAAAATATTGGGGGCGGTGAAGATTGGTATGTGGTATACCGTGATCGCTGGAAATTCCGGGTGGAAGAAAATTTTTTGTCCTTTACCAGAACAAAACGGCAGAGAGATATACAAAATTCACTCCGGTATTTTTTCAAGGGAGCAAATTTGAAGATGCTGGATAATATGGGGTCCACTCAAAATCCAATGGGGATCAACGTCAGGGGGAATTTCAGCCTTTCATTTTTGCAGACCTTTTATTCCGTTATTTTTATGGGCGAGATCAACAAATATTTAAGACCCATTTTGATCGATGGCGAATTTATCAGAAGGGAAAACCGGACGGAATTTACGGAGTCCTACAATAACCTCATAAAACTGGATGATATTATCAGCCGCTTTGACCATGCCATTTCTCCCGAAGGCGACTACGGAAAACGGTATGTTCAGGCCAAGAACGATATGTCTTCCCTGCCGATAAAGCGCCGAAAAGTCCAGATCGTGGTAGAGGAAGCCGCCCATGATGCAGGGCAGATCATCGGTGAGACCCGGGAAGCCCTGGAGGGGATGTTCAAAATTCTGGAAGGAATTTTGAAAAAAAACGCCGATGAAAAATACGATACCCTCTCCAATTTTTTCTTTTTTGCAGGCCGGAGTACGGTTTTTCAGGAAGGATTAAACGAATCGATAAAACAATTGAAAAAAACTCTCCAGCTCCTTGACGACATCGATGCCATGGAATCCGGACGGTAGCGCCGCTTGTTCTAACGGCTGTTTTTTATTATAATGAAAAAGTGATAAGCGTTACAGACCTTAGCCTTTCTTTCGGAGAAAGGATACTTTTTAAAGAGGTCAATCTAAAATTTACTCCCGGCAGCTGTTACGGGATCATTGGCGCCAATGGAGCGGGGAAGTCAACCTTTTTAAAAATTCTTTCAGGCAAAGCAGAACATGACAAGGGAGAAATTGCCGTTTCTAAGGGAGAACGGCTGGCTGTACTTAGCCAGGATCACTTTGCCTTTGATCAATACCCGGCACTGGAAACGGTGATCATGGGTTACCCCAAGCTCTATCAAATTCAGAAAGAACGGGAAACAATTTACGCCAAGGAAGATTTTAACGAAGAGGACGGCATGAGAGCCAGCGAACTGGAGGCGGACTTTGCCGACCTTGGAGGCTGGGAAGCGGAAGCCCAGGCGGGGCAGCTTCTTTCCGGCCTTGGACTTGATGAAGATGATCACGGCAGGATGATGCAGGAACTGGACGAATCAAAAAAGGTCCGGATTCTTTTGGCTCAGGCTCTCTTCGGCAGCCCCGATATTCTCCTCTTGGACGAGCCCACCAACGGCCTGGACCTGGAATCGATCTCGTGGCTGGAAGATTTTCTAATTGATTTTCCCAATACGGTGATTGTCGTTTCCCACGACCGGCATTTTCTTAATGCGGTGTGCACTCACATCTGCGACATCGACTTCGGCAGAATCACCCAGTATGCGGGAAACTACGACTTCTGGTACCAGATGAGCCAGATGCTGCAAAAGCAGTCTCGGGATCAGCAAAAGCGGAACGAAGAAAAGGCCCGGGAACTGCGGGAATTTATTCAACGCTTTGCCAGCAATGTGGCCAAAAGCCGGCAGGCCACGAGCCGGAAGAAAATGCTGGACAAACTGGATCTGGACAGTATCGTCGTTACCAGCCGTAAATTTCCCTTTGTGGGATTCAAACCCAGCCGGGAAATCGGCAACAATGTGCTGCGTTTTGAAAAAATCTCCGACAGCGAATCGGGACTCTGTGATTTTTCCCTTACGGTTAATAAGGGGGAAAAAATCGCCTTTGTAGGAGCGGAACACCTGGCCAAGACCGCCCTTTTTGAAATGGCATCGGCGGAAAACCCGCCCCCCGGCGTATACTGGGGGCAGACCGCAAGACTTTCTTACTTCCCCAAGGAGAACTCCGCTTTCTTCGCTTCGGACCTTTCCATCACCGACTGGTTAAAGCAGTACTCCCCCGACGAGGACGAAACCTATATCCGTGGGTTTCTGGGACGGATGCTTTTTTCCGGTGACGAAGCATTAAAGCCGGTGAATGTCCTTTCCGGGGGCGAACGGGTCCGTTGCCTTCTTGCTAAGATGATGCTTTCTGGCGCCAATGTGCTGATTCTTGATGAACCCACAAGCCACCTGGATCTGGAAGCTATTACCGCCCTTAACGAAGGGCTTATTGCTTTCCCCGGAGTGATTCTTTTTAATTCCCATGATCATGAATTTATCAGTTCCATTGCAAACCGCATCGTAGAAATTCTTCCCGGTTCACCTTCGGGGATCGTCGATCGGATAATGAGTTTCGACGACTACCTTAACGATGAACAGGTTAAAGCCATCCGTTCCGGTGCGTATCATCATGTACAACGGCTGCAGATTTAACGGATTCTACCGCTTCTTTTAGGGCCGCTTCCAGCATTTCCGCCGGCGGTTCTTTGATATAATTGGACTTCTTCATATCTTCCACCAGAGCCCGGGATAAGGCTATGTCTGCTTTTGTGCGCTTATATACTTCGTCCCAGGAAAGATTGATCCGCGCCACGCCTTCCTTAACAGCCTGTTCTGCCACATCGGCAGCTTCTACGGCAAAGATTTCAGGATCGTCCATTGTTACGATGATGCATTCCGGATTGATTCCCCGTTTTTCGGAATAGTCTGCAATAGAATGGGCGCAGCGTATTACCATCCCATCGGTAATTTTTCGTGCCCGTACTAAAAGCGCTCCCTTAAGGATACCGGGAAAACACACGGAATTATTTACCTGATTGGGAAAATCCCCCCGTCCCGTTCCGACAATATATGCACCTTCTTCCTTTGCTGCATAGGGCCAAATCTCGGGTACCGGGTTGGCACAGGCAAAAACAATGGCCTTGCCGGCCATTGAACGGATCCATTCCCGTTTTACTGTAGTCGGTCCTGGAGTAGAAAGGGCAATTAGGACATCTGCACCCTTTATCGCTTCTTCCATGGTGGAGATCCTGTCCGGATTGGTTTTTTCGCAAAGTTCCCATTTCCGGTAATTCATTTTATCGGCTTTTATGTCTTCCCTTTCCAGATGAAGGCTTCCTTTTGTATCAAAAATGATCATCTTTGCCGGATCTCCTCCATCGGTCAGGATGAGCTTTGCAATCGTAGTATTGGAAGCCCCTGCCCCCAGAAGAACGATCTTTGCATCATGAAGTTTTTTCTCTGCCAGTTTAAGGGCATTAAGCAGCCCTGCCAGCATGACACATGCCGTCCCTTGGGCATCGTCATGCCAGACAGGAATGTCGCAGGCTTTACGAAGTTCGTCCAGCACTTTGAAACAGTTGGGCTGGCTTATGTCTTCCAGATTTACCCCTCCAAAACTATGCTGGACCATCTTAACAAAATCGATGAGCTTGTCAGAATTATTTTTTCCATCCGGACCTCTTGAATCCACGCAGAGTGCAATCGCATCAACCCCGCCCAGATATTTCATGATCAGTGCTTTGCCTTCCATAACCCCAAGTCCCCCCGGGGGGGTACAATTACCATCCCCAAGCACTCGTGTTGAATCGGAAACCACAGCGACAAGATTCCCCCGGTTTGACAGGGAAAAGGAAGCATCGTTGTCATCCCGAATGGCGGTAGAAATTTTTGATACCCCCGGGGTATACCACACATTAAACCAATTAAGCCCGTTGAGGCCGCATTTTGGTATGGTCTGCATCTTTCCGCCGTAAAAATCGTGGGTTTTAACGGCCAAGTTTTTAAAAAAATGCGTCTTGGCTTGTGCTTTTTGTTCTTCGGAAAAATCGGCAGGAAAGAGCTGGTCAAGATTTTTTAGGGAAGGATCAATCATCTCTGTTATTATAAAACTTACCGGTGTAAATGTCGATGTCCGGCAGCTTTGAGTATATCCGGGAATAATTTGATTAACGCTGGAATCAAGATGCCGGCACAAATGGCGGAAACGGCCACCCCAAGGGCACTTACCAGCGACAGGGTTTTTACCACCAGGGCGGCAGCGGAAAACGCCATAGTAGGAAACAGGGTCAATGTAGTATGCTCCAGGGCGTCCGCTACCAGCGCTGCAGGTTTACCGCCAGCGACGCAGTCCGCGATAATGACTGCGTTTCCGCCGGTACATTCCATTCCGGCGAATTTGCCTTATTCACAGTCAATTCTCCTGATTTACAGGAAAACAACGCCGGCAGCACCAGGGGCAGCAATAGAAAGGGGATATTTTTTTGTACACAACAACTCCTTCTCCCAAATCATCTCCTATATGGCAGAAGAATTGTTTTTGCTTGTATCAAAATAAAAAAAGCGGATTTTTTCGGGTTTCATGTATCTTGACTGATACAAGGGACTTTTGTATTTTTTGTATATGCCGGGTCTTTTGAAGGGGTTATTAAAATGAAAAGAATCGTATGTACCGTATTAATGGCAGCGGCCTTGCTAACCATGTCTTGGGGGCAGGGAGCGCCGAAGACGGCGGAGGAGTTTGTTACCCGGGGCATAGCATCTGCCGTCCGGGGTAATTACGAGGCGGCCATCGCGGATTTTACCGAGGCGATCCGGCTGGACACGAAGTTAAGCGCAGCGTATACGCTGCGGGGCAGGGCTGTATACGCCAGCGTGTCAATGATAACAGGCGTAGGAGCCAATTTCAGCAGCGTTGTAACCCGTTCTTCCGGCGGGAAAGTAACGGCTGAACAGGCACGATCCTACGATAGAGCGATCGCTGATTTTACCCAGGCACTGAAACTCGATCCAAATAATGCCGATACCTACAGGGAACGGGGTAATGTATATTCCGACAAGGGCGATCTAAACAAAGCCATCGCCGACTATAATCAGGCGATCCGGCGGGATCCCAATCTTGCCCGGGCATATAACGGCCGCGGCAATGCGTATTCCGACAAGAGCGATTTCAATAAAGCTATCGCCGACTATGACCAGGCGATCCGGTTGGACCCCGGTTTTGCCAGTGCATATAATAATCGTGGCAAGGTGTATGGAAAAAAGGGTAACCTGGACGATGCCATCGCCGACTTTAATCAGACGATCCGGCTGACTCCCAATGATGCACAGGCGTATAACAACCGCGGTATTTCGTTTTTTGGCAAAGGCGATCATGACCGGGCTATCACGGATTTCAATCAGGCGATCCGGCTGGATCCCAATTATGCCGCTGCCTTTTTTAACCGCGGCACTACCTATGCAGCAAAGGGCGACTACAATAAGGCTATCACGGATTACAACCAGGTGATTCGGCTGGTTCCCAACGATGCCGAGGCGTATAACAGCCGGGGCTGCGCATACAATAACAAAGACGATACTGACCTGGCGATAGCAGATTTCAGCATGGCGATCCATCTGGATGCAAATTTTGCGGCGGCGTATAGCAACCGCGGCAATGCGTATGTAATAAAGGATGATCTGGATCAGGCCATCATCGACTACAATCAGGCGATCCGGCGGGACCCAAATCTTGTCCAGGCATATCTTAACCGCGGTGTTGTGTATATGGGAAAACAAGACTTTAACAAGGCTATCACGGATTTTAGTCAGGCAATCAGGCGGGATCCCGATAATGCCGCCGGGTATAAAATCCGCGGCGCCACGTATGCGGTAAGGGGCAATTATAACTTGGCTATTATAGACTTTGGCCAGGCGATCCGGCTGAACCCCAATGATGCCGAATCGTATAGCGTCCGCGGATTTATGTATGGAATGAAAGGAGACCTCAACCGGGCCATTGCCGACTTTGACCAGGCGGTTAAGCTGGACTCCAAAGATGCCGGTACATATTTTCTCCGGGGCAGTTTGTATTTAAATAATGAAGACTTCGACCGGGCCATTGCGGATTTTTCCGAGGCGATCCGGCTGGATCCCAAACATATTATTGCATATTCAAATCGCGGTGCTTCATATGGAATAAAGGAGGAATATGATAGGGCCATTGCCGACTACAATCAAGTGATCCGGCTGGATCCAAAAGGACCTCTTGGATATGCCGGCCGCGGCTTTATGTATTATTTGAAAAAAGACTATGACCGGGCCATCGCGGACTGCGAAACGGCACTGCAGTTCGATCCGAAGAATAACACTGTCAGGAAAGTGCTCGAAGCAGCCCGGAAGGATCGGGGCCGGTAATATTCAAGGGCATTAGCATAAGGATAGTAAATTCGCTTTCTTTAAGAGTCTCTGTGTCCATCAAAAACAAAATATAGAGACTATTTTGTTAAACCGTAGTATACTATTAATAATGCGGGTTTCCATGCTGATTCTTTCCCTGTTATCCCTTTCACTCTCTTTGGGAGCCCAGTCTCCCGGTCCGGATACCGGAGCCTCGATTCTGCCTCTGGTTCCAGCGGAGACGCCGTTTTTTTCCGATACCGGGGACGCCGCCATTGCCCGGCGCTATCTGGAATGGGCCGGGAAAGAAATGGCCGCCGGCAGGACCTCCGAAGCTCTGGCCGCTCTGGAACGGGGCGCCGATTACGGTGACGCCTCTTCGGATATTTCTTTTCTCTTGGCCATACTGCGTTCGGCAGAAGGACGTTCCCGTTTTTCCGTTCTAGAAGCCTGCCGCCGGGCCCTGGAAACAGATCGCTGGGAACAGTACAACTCCCAGGATGCCCGGCTTCTGGAAGCAAAAATCCTGGCCGGACTGCGGCGTTTTGAAGAATCTTTGAATGTCCTGGACCGCTGCGATCCAGAGCGCTATGAAACCCAATACCAGAGGCTCCTGACCCTGCGGGGCTTTGCCTTTTTCTATGGAGAAGAAGCTGAATTGATTAAGGTTCTGAATCATACCATGGATAGCTTTCCCCGGGAAACTGATCCGATCCGGATCCTTTTTGATTATGCGGCCCGGACAGAAGCGAATAACAGCCTGCGCCCCCTCATTGATCTGGCTCTCCGCCGGCTTCCGTTTTTGATGGATTCCGATCCGGAATTAGCCTATTTGGCGGTTCCCTTTATCCGGGATAGGGAAGAATCCCGCCGTTATATCGCTTCGTACCGCGCCGCGGGAAACCCAAATCCCGCTTCCCTGCCGGCGGCGCTGGAACTTGGCCTTATTAACGGAATGGAGGCAGTAGAAGAGCTTTTTGCCCGCCCGGATTCCGGTTCAGCGATAACGCTGGACAAGAAACTGATTACTGCCGTCCACAGGCTCCTGCAAAGCGAAGATGAACGGGAATTGCTCAGGCGAAACCTTTTGCAGTTTTCTGGTGTTATAACAGAAGACGAGGATTATGACGGCATTGTTGAAGCATGGATCACCTGGCGGAACGGCATGATACTTGAATACCGCTGCGACACCAATCAAAGCGGCGAGGCAGAGTTGATCATCACCTTTGCCCAGGGACTTCCAGATAGGGCAGAAGTTGTTCTTGCTCCTCCGGACGAAACACCGCTGGGCATAAGCAGGGAGAAACGGGTTTTGATCCGCTGGGAACAATACCCGGCGGTGCTTGATGCGGAACTGGAAGGAAAGCGTTACATTCCCCGGCCATTTGATTACTTTTATACGCCGGTCCGCTTTGCCCCCCTGGTTTTTGGCGGCCCCGATTATCCTGAACGGGAAACATTTTTGCCGGTGCTGACCGAAAGAAGCCTTCTTTCTTTTGCCAGTGTTTTGGAACAGTCCAGCGAAGAATTTACCGGCGGACTGGAGCGGATTGAGTTATCCAACAGTCTTCCGGTAAAATCAGTGGTATATGTAGAGGGCAGGAAAGTATCGGAAACGGAATTTCGCCAGGGACGGCCCATCATTCAATATTTGGATCTTGATATGGATGGCAGGATGGAAACGATCCGCCGCTATGACCCAGATGAAGCATACCGGGTTTTATCAACGGAAAGCGACTGGGACGGGGACGGAATTTACGAATATGCCGAAACCCTGCAGGACGATGGAACCATAAAAAAATCCTGGGATTTTAACCGGGACGGAATTCGGGAAACAAACAGGTAACGGGTATATAAGTGAATAGATCATGGAAAAAACCTCAAATATTGCTTTTTTTTGTTTTTGCTGCGGAGATCTTTTTTTCCTGTAAAACGGCGGAAGAAAAACTCAATCCCGTTAAATCCACCGCAGAATACCGGCTGGAAGATATCGAAAAATACACCGCCGAAGAACCCGCCAGGGCTATTCATCTTATTACCGTATTTCGAACTCTTTACGGAACAGAAAGCCGCCATTCCCGGGTTTTTACTTCCGAAACGGCGGAGTACCTTAGCAAGCTGGAAAACCTGGCGGCAGAAAATCTTAAGGCGGCCCAGGTTTTAGCCTTTAACGAAAAACGCTGGGAAGATGCGGCATCCATGGCCCGATCCCTGGCCGCCCTGGGAATTGCGGTGGATGATACCGGCATGGAGCCGGGGATAATCCTGGCCGAAGCAAAGGCGGCCCTGGAAGAAGGAAACAACCTAAAGGCCTTTCTTTCTGCGATCCGTTCCCATGGACTGGAACGGCTTTCCATTTCGGACCTCCTGCCTTTTCTGGAGCGGGCGGTTGAGTTGGGACAGCGGCGGACAGCGGCGCTTTTTCTTGCCGCTGCCGACGAGGCCAGAAGGACGGAACGTACTTCCCTTACCATCCCCAGGGAGCTTCGGGAATATGCCGAAGGTAAGGATACGGTCAGCGATATGGTTAAGGGAGTGGCCACTGTTTTGGTGGACCGGGGTATCCGTACCGAAGGAGGCCGGGCTTATCCCGACCGGGTTTTGGGGTCTGCCTTTTTTGTGGATTCTTCGGGACTCCTTATTACCAACTACCATGTGATTGCCAGCGAAGTGGACCCTAAGTACAAAGGGTACTCCCGGATGTATATTCGGATGGGAGATTCTTCCAGTCCCCGAATTCGGGCCAGGGCGGTAGGATGGGACAAAGCCATGGACCTGGCGCTAATACGGGTGGACTATAGGCCCGAATATGTTTTTCCCGTGGTGGATCGGGTTATTCCAAAAATAGGAGATACGATCTATGCCATCGGTTCTCCGGTGGGATTGGAAAAAACCGTTACCCAGGGGATCGTTTCTGCCATGGGACGGCGTTTTCTGCCCCAGGGAGACGTAATCCAAATCGATGCGGCGGTCAACGGCGGTAATTCCGGCGGTCCGGTTATTGACCGGGATGGCCGCTTGGTAGGGATCGTCTTTGCAGGGATGGAGCGTTTTCAAGGATTGAATTTTGCCGTCCCCGCCGAACGGCTGGCGGCGGCCTTGCCTGCGATGATCAATGGAGGCAGGGCTGAACGGCCCTGGCTTGGCCTTGTCATTGCCGAGACAGGTTCTTCTTTTCCTCAGGCGGAAATTGTCTATGTGGCGCCCTTTACCCCCTCCTGGGAACAGCAGTTCAAGGAAGGATTGGTGATCGAGAAAATTAACGGAGAAAAGATCAACGCTGCCCAAGGTTCTTTGATACCGGCACTGCAAGACCGGTTTTTTTCTAATAAGCCCGGAGAACTGGTAGTTTTGGAGCTTTCCGATCCTGAAACAAAGGATACATTTAAGCGGATAATCATCACCGCCTCCCGGCCTGAACTGCCCCTGGCGGATGCGGCGGACAAGGACAGCAAGGAAAGAATGGCCGCCCCCCTTTTTGGAATGATTCTAAGCCCCGGAACGGGAAGGGGCATTTCTTCATCGTTTCTTATCAGAAAAATTATCAGGGGATCTATCGCCGATGAAGCGGGACTTTCCGAACAGGATCCGGTTTCTATCAAGGGGTTTTATGTTGAAAGGGATATGGGTCTGGCTCTGATGGATATTTCAGTCAAAAAGCGAAGCAGGGGTTATATTGAAACCTCCATGAGGCTTCCCGCTCTTCTTGATTCACCGGATACCTTGTAAAACTGCGGGGTTGATCCTATTATGGCGTTATGAAAAAACGGTGGTTGTTTCCGGTTTTGTTTTTCTTTGGGACGATCCTTTTTGCCCAGCGATCTTCCATTCCTTCGCCGGCGGACCCATCCGCTGCAGAACCGGCGGAAATTGAGCTCCCGGTAGAAACGGAAACCGCCGGTGATTTTGATTTGCTGCAAAACCGTTTCGGGGGCATTACCATTACCGGTTACAAAGGAACGGATAGGACCGTGGTGATCCCCGAAACTATCGGAGGACTTCCGGTAACCATCATCGGCAACAAAGCCTTTCTTCGGAAGGACCTTTTCGCTGTGACCATTCCCGAAACGGTGGTTACCATTGAACCCATGGCCTTTGCGGAAAATTTCCTGCAATCGGCGAATATTCCCGGCTGTGCTTCTATTGGCTATGAAGCCTTTGCGGGAAACCATCTGACATCCCTTGTCCTTTCCGAAAAACTTTCTTCCATTGGTCCCCGGGCTTTTATCAACAACAAACTTTCTTCTATTACGATTCCGGGCAGAATTACAAACATCGGCAAAGATGCTTTTGCGGGAAATCCCCTTGTTTCTATTACGGTTGGAGAAAACCGGAATCTTTTTTCCAGCCAGGGTTTTGAAATTTCATTTGTAAATTACTATATTGGCACAGGCAGAAGGGCCGGAGTTTATATAAAAAACGGACGGATCTGGTCGCTGCGGGAAGAGGACCCAAACCTTATTTTATCGAATTGAACGCATTGACGACAGCCCGCATGATTTTTGGGAATTCGATCCTCTCCTTACTGTTACAGAAAGTTTTAGCCCCTAGGAGAATCGAACTCCTCTTTTAAGATTGAGAATCTCATGTCCTAACCGATAGACGAAGGGGCCGAGGTTGTGATCACTATACTAAAGGCTGGTTTTTGAGTCAAGGTTGCGCTTTAGCCGGATTTTTTCCTATTCGCCGTGGTATTGAATCAAGGTAGTGACAGGAGTAGGGGCCAGGATTTTTTCGTAATCAAGGAAGGGGAGACCCACCACGCCGAAAACTTCCGTTACCTCCGCTCCTCCTGCCTTGATAAGCTCCCGGGATGCGTTAAGGGTGCCCCCGGTGGCAATAAGATCATCTAGAAGCAGGATTTGTTTTCCCGCTGGTACGTCAGCCCTTTGTATTTCAATTACCGCCTGGGCGTATTCCAAATCGTATTTTTTGGACAGGGTGACGCCGGGGAGTTTGCCTTTTTTCCGTATTAAAAGAAGGGGTATCCCCATGCGGACCGCAAAGGGGGCGGCAAAGAGAAAGCCCCGGGCTTCGATGGCTGCTACGGCGTCAATTTGCCTGCCGGCGTACAGATCTACCATGGCTTCTATGCAGTAACTAAAGGCTTCCGGAACGGTTAAAATACTGGTGATGTCATAAAACAAAATTCCCTTTTTGGGGAAATCAGGAATTTTTCGAATATAATCATCAAGATTGAAGGCCATCAGAACTGCCTATTACATCGACTGTATAGAGTTTAACAATTTTTTCGGTCCATGTTTTTATATCTCCCTCTCCAAGGAAAGGATCGGGATGCAGAGCCAGTTCCGAATCGCGGACCATGTTGCGCAGATAACCGGCGGCTTCTTGTGAGGCGGAAAAAATGCCGCAGAGCCGTCCGGCGAGGTTAATGTGCTGGAGCATTTTGTGCAAATAGGAAAATGAAGGGGGGTTAGACTTTTCTGCCCCAAAAAAATATATATCCGCTGGAAGCAGCTGTGTTCCGTCAAAATCACCGGCGGTAATAGAAACAACTTTCCATGTTGTCAATAATGAGGCGATGGATTCTGCAGTTTTCCTGGTGCTTTCTGAGTCGTCAGTTATGATGAGAGCGGTTTTTTCCACAAATTGCAGTATAAATATCCCTCTGGGTCATGTCAAGTATTTTGCAGACGTCCCAGTTTTAAGGCCCTTATATTTGTTTCCGCCAGTTTTGGATCATTGGCGGCAAATATTTCTGTTATGGTTTCTTCCAGGGTTTCTTCCGGAATGGGAAGGAATAAACTGGCGGCACCCACCATTACCATGTTAACCGCCCGGGGGTGACCCGCTTCTTTTGCCAGTTCCGTCGCGTTAATCAATATGGACTTTGGAAGGCTTTTAACAGCCTTTTCTATTTCCGTCGTTTCGGGATAGTTGGGAATATTGATAAAATTTTCCGCCGAACTAACCAACATTCCTTTTGGCGAAAGCCATGAAAGATAACGGAGGCTTTCCAGGGGTTCGGTGGCAATAATAAGATCCGCTCCGCCCCGGGGAACCAGATCTCCCGCTATTTCCGTTTCTGCCAGCCGCAGGTGGGCCAGTACGGCGCCTCCCCGCTGGGCCATGCCGTGGACCTCGCTTTGCCGTACTGAAAACCCCGCCTTGCCTGCCGATTGGGCAATAATGGCGGAGATGGACAGCACTCCCTGGCCGCCTACGCCCGCCAGGATGCAGTCGCATTTCACTGTGTTTTCTCCGATTTAAGGCGTTTCCTGGCTGCTTCCAGGCATTCCCGTTTAAAAACAGCCACCGAAAGGCCCCGGTATTCCGCTTCCTGCTGCAACTTTGCGGCATTTTCTTCGATAAGTTGTTTTTTTGCTTCCAGTTCCAGATAATGGGCCGGATCAAGTCCCGTACCTAGGATCAGGTTTTTGAGCTTGGCCGAAGGAAAGGCTGTCATTTGGCAGCCTGTCATGGCGACGGTGGAATTGTCCAGGATGATTAGCGTCATGGGGGTATTTGCTTCTGCCGCATCAATTAAGGCAGTGATCCCCGAATGAATAAAGGTAGAATCTCCGATAACCGCAAAAGCATAAGGGATTCCTGCATCGGCGGCCCCCCGGGCCATGCTCACACTGGCCCCCATGCAGACAATGGATTCAATAGCTGAATAGGGCGGGGCTGCCCCCAGGGAATAGCAGCCGATATCCGAATTAACGCATACCTTGGGATGGCCTTCTGAATCGTCCAGGGCTTTTACAACCCGGTTCAGGGTTTCATAACTGTCTGCGTGGGGACAGCCCTGGCATAACTGGGGAGGGCGGCCAATTTTTCCTTCGGCAAAAACGGCGGCGGGATCTCCCGCGGGAAGAATCTCCAGCACCGAAGTCCGGGGCGGAAGTCCCAGGGCCGCCCGGACATTGTCCGGATCCAGTTCTCCGGTCCGGGGGATCTTTGGTTCGGAGTCTTTATTTTCTCCAAGCCGCCCCCGGATATTTATAGATTGGGATAGGATTCCCCTTAGGCGTTCTTCGATCAGGGGCTGGCCTTCTTCGATTACCAGGATTTCCTTTGCCTTTTCGCACAACTTTCGGATGGATTCTTCCGGCAGGGGATATACCCCGATGTGGAGCCGGGATGGCATCCTGTTCCGGACCGCCGCCAGGTCCGTCAGGTTTTCTTCGTAATAGTTTCCCCCCAGGCCGGAGGTGATCACCGCAAAGGCCCGGTCCTCCAGTTCCAGTTTGTTCACCGGATGGGCGGCGGACCAGCGGCGGATTTCCTCCTGCTTGACAATAAGAGCCGCATAGTTCCGCCGGGCATGGGCAGGCAGAAGCATCCACTGGGTTTTGTCCTTTGCCTTAGAACATGAATTTTGAAATTTGCCGGGGGCTGGGCAGACCACGGAACGGGCATGGGAAAGCCGGGTTGCCAGGCGGATCACCACCGGTACATGGAAGCGTTCCGAAAGATCAAAGGCTTCCCTGCACATATCGTAAGCTTCCTGCTGGCTGCGGGGTTCCAGACAGGGGATCAGGGCAAAGAAAGCGTAAAACCGGGAATCCTGTTCTCCCTGGGAACTGTGCATCCCCGGATCATCGGCGACGGCGATAACCAGTCCCCCATTGATTTCCAGAAGAGCGCTGTTCATAAAAGGATCCGATGCAACGTTAAGACCCACATGCTTCATAGTTACTATGGAGCGCTTGCCCGCAAAGGAAGTTCCCAGAGCCGCTTCCAGAGCGGTCTTTTCGTTGGCGCACCATTTTGCGATAAATGATCTTTCTTTCCAATCCTGGATGAATTCCATTATTTCTGTGGAGGGAGTACCGGGGTATCCGTAGGCTGCGCTGAGACCTGCATGAATGGCCCCCAGCGCTACCGCTTCGTCTCCCAGCAGAGTCAGGTTATTCAAAGGCTTTGTCCACCAGTGCCTTGTCAGGCGGTGCAGTAAGGGCGGAAACGATACTCACCACGATAAAGGGGAGAAGTATCGAAATGGATGCTGCCAGGGGCGATTGGTTTGCTCCCAGCCAGAAGAACAGGATGATCATCGCTGCTATTCCGGTGAGCATCCCCGCATACGCCCCGGCCTTGGTAACCCGGCGGGAATAAAGCCCCAGTATGTAGGGCGCTGCAAAGGCGCCGGAGACAACCCCCCAGGAAAGAGACATCAGGTATACGATAAAGCTGAACTGAAACCGGGAAATAAAATAGGATATTACAATGAAGATCGCCGAAAGAAACCGCATCATCGCCACGGAACGATCCTTGCCGGTTTTGGTGTCTACCCTGGAGGGGTAGAGATCTATGGCCACGGCGGAAGAAGAAACCAGCACCAGGCTGGACAAAGTGGACATGGATGCGGAAAGCACCAGGAGGAGTATCAAGGCCAGGAAGAACTGCAGATTTCCCGTAAGCTGACCAGTAAGCAGGGCGGGAATGATCTGGTCGTAGAGAATTTTTCCTTCGGCCTGGGGAACCGTTTCGTTATTAAAGAATACATGGCTGAATGTTCCAGTGGCATAGGCGGAAAAACCTATCATCAAGGCAAAGGCCGTGGTAACAACCGCTGCCTTTGAAATCACCTGTTCGTTTTTTATGGCATAAAACTTCTGGGCCATCTGCGGCAGCCCCCAGGTACCAAAGCTGGTCATAAACACTAGGCTTGCGATGGTAAGAATGGCGGGTTGTCTTTCCGGCGGGATATGGAGGTGATAAGCCTCTGCGGCTTTTCCAAGCATTTCAAACAGGCCGCCCCCCTTGCCGGCGATGATCAGAACCATGGCCCCCGCTCCGGCGAACATAATGATTCCCTGGATAAAGTCGGTGATGGCGATGGCAAAATAACCGCCCAGGATCAGGTAGACCCCGGTAAAGGCAATCATAATAAGGAGGGCCAGATCGTAGGGGATGCCAAAAACCGCTTCAAACAAATGCCCCAGGCCTTTAAATACGCTGGCCGAGTAGGGAAGGAGGAAAAAGAAGATCACCGACGCCGCCAGAGGTTTTAGCTGTTTGGCACCGTAACGTTCCTGAAGGAATTCGGGCATGGTCATGGTATTCAGGTTTTGAGTCATCCGCCGGGTCCGGCGGGCCAGTACAATCCATGCAAGACCTGCCCCGATCAGGCCGTTGCCCAGGGCGATCCACAATGCATTCAGGCCAAATTGCCAGCCCTGGGTGCCGGCAAAGCCGATAAAGATAACCGCGGAAAAGTAGGTTGTTCCATAAGCAACTGCAGAAACCCAGGGTCCCAGAGTTCTGCCCCCCAGAAAAAAATCCCCCAGGTTTTTTGTCTTTTTCATTCCCCAAATGCCAATGCCGGTCATGAGGGCGAGAAAGGCTGCCAGAAAAACAATGCCGATGCGCACCATAATAAAGAAACTGTATCAGGATTGATGATTTTATTCCAGCGCTTTATACTCAAGGCGCATGAAAATAGTTATGTTTTCCGATGCATATTGGCCCCGGGTAAACGGCGTTACCGTTTCGGTGGATACCTTTTCCCTGGCGCTGGTCAGGGCAGGCCATGATGTGATGATCGTCTGTTCCCAATATCCTGTTGATTCCATGACGGACATGATTACGCCGGTAACCGGAGCGCAAAAAGACCCGGCCAGGGAAAAACTAAAGGTTCTTCGGGTTCCTTCCCATGGAGTGTTTTTTTCCAAGGAAGACAGGGCAGCAAAACTCCACAAGCGCCGCTGGATGGAAGGGGAATTGGACGCCTTCGGTCCTGAGGTGATTCATGTTAATACGGAATTTATCATCGGCGATTTTGGTTTTGGCTATGCAAAGAAACGGCGCCTTCCGGCGGTCTATACCTTTCATACGATATGGGAAGATTATGCGGTGAATTATTTTCCCCTGATCCCCGATTTTTTTCTCCGTTTTATTATCCGGCGGTATACAAAATTTCTTCTTGAACGTTCTGATACGGTGATCGTCCCCACCGCCCAGATCGAAGAAATGGTAAGGAGCTATCACATTAAAAAAGAAATCCGCCAGCTTCCCACGGGGATCGATCCGGCCCTGTTCCGGCACAACGCCGAAAAACTCGAAAACTTTCGGTATCAACTGGAACAAAAATATCCGGCCATCAGGGGAAAGCGGATACTGCTCTTTGCCGGCCGGGTGGCAAAAGAAAAAAATTTAAGTTTTGTCATTCAGCTTTTTCCCGAACTTCTGGCAAAGCATCCTGATCTGGCTTTGCTGATTGCCGGCAATGGCCCCTGGCAGAACGCATATAAGGAAGAAGCCAAAAATTACGGGGTGGGGGAGAACTGCGTCTTTACCGGTTACCTGGAACGGGAAGATCTGTCCATGGTCTATGCCGTGTCCCATATCTTCGTCATGCCATCGTTAACGGAAACCCAGGGCCTGGTAACCATCGAAGCCATGCTGTCGGGAATCCCCGTGGTGGCCATTGGCGTTATGGGAACCCTCCAAGTAATGGAAGGGGACCGGGGCGGTTTTATGGTGCAAAACGATCGGGCTGAATTCAGAGATCGGGTTCTGCAGTTATTGGGTAATGATGATCTTTACCGGAATAAAGCGGAAGACGCCCGTCTTTATGCACAGCGCTGGACCATTGGTAGCATTACCGAACGGCTGGTGGAGATTTACAAGGAATCTGTTAACCGCTCCAGCTTGCCATGATTTTATGCGGGCTTATTTAGTTAGAAATATTTATTATGAAACACTTTGCAATTAATCGGGTGTTTTTATGCAATTTCTTCTTTTTGAAGGGGCCGGATAATATGCACCCCTTCCTGGGAAGTTTCGATAACTTTGTTTTTGCCGTCGGGATTTAGTTCGCCGAATACCTGAACTATGGGGAATTTGGGGTTTTCCGGGTTTACATCCACCACCTGGCCTTTTCCGCCGCTGGAGAGGAGTACATAAAGGCCTATGGGATAAATCGAAAGGGAAAAAACCAGGGCCTTGACGACAGTATCGTCGTACTGCTTGCCTTCGTTTTTCAGGAGATCCAGCATCCCCGAATACCCGTCTTTAGCATCCTTGTGGGGCCGGGAATTGGTCAGGGCTTCGTAGGAACAGGCCACGGCAATGATCTTTGCATAGAGGCTTATTTTGTCCCCGGTTAATTTTTGAGGATATCCGGTACCGTTTTCCCGTTCGTGGTGTTCCAGAGCCGCCAGGTTTACCACCAGGGGAAAATCATAGTTTTTTAACAGATTAAAACCATAAATGGGATGGCTCAGGATCAGTTTCTGTTCCTGAGGAGTAAGTGTCCGGTCGCTTAAGTAGGTATGGGTGGGAAGTTGAATCATTCCGGCTTCATGAAGCAGCGCTGCCACCCCCAGTTCAATAAGACGGTAAGGGGGGAGTTTAAGATAATTGCCGATGATGATTGCTATGATGGTGGATCGTAGTGCATGGGAAGCAAGATAATTTTTGATTTCTATGTCATTTTTCATGGCCCGCAGAATATGGCGGCGGTTATCCCTGATAATATCACAGAGCTCTTTTATACGCTCCGATATTTGGCTAAAGTAGAGTTCTTTCTTGGTAAGCATCTGGGTAAAAAGGTTTTCTACATATTTAAGAAAATCGGTGTAGAATTTTTCCGCCTCCCGTAACTCCGCCCCATCGCTTAAAAGGGATTTTTCCCCCTCCGCTTCCTGGACAATTTCTTCGGCGCCGGAATAATCCTCCTGGGGATCCCCTTCGCTCCGGACTTCTTTGAATTCCCAGATTTTAAGGGTTTTCAGGAGTTCTTGGGAAAAGTTTACCTCCGGAGCGGTCAGTATGAAATTTTTATCCAGATACACCGGTTCGCTGAAGAAACTCCCCATGGGGATACTGTCAATGCCATAGTTCTTCATAAAAATAGCGTCAAAAGAAATTGACGAAGCTCCCTCCAATTTACTATTATGAATTATAACGCCAAAAAAGGCAATTACTTAAGGATTCACATTGAAATTCAAATCGGTAATCATTTTTTTTAACGTCCTGATGGTCCTTTTTCTGGGGGTGATCTTTGTTATGCCCCTGGTAATTCTGGGAAAAGACATGGCTTTTGGTTTTTGGCGATCCGGCTGGTTTTTGGCACCCCTGATCCTCTTGATCTTGGCCGCAGGAGACCTTTATTTTGGACTAAATTACCGGATTTACACCTTGCTGGAAAAAGAAGACTGGCCCGCCCTGATTCAGGAACTGGAAAACAAGGTGCTTCAAAAAAGACGCTACAGTTCCCGGCTGGTGATACTCCTGCTCAATACCTATCTGGTTCTTTCCGACACCCGGTCTGTGACGGAACTGGAAAAAAGACTTTTCATGGCAAAGAAAAACCTGGTAAACGGCAATGCGCTTAGTTTTGGTACCGCCCGGATCCTCCAAAAAGATTACCAGGGGGCGGCAGAATTTTTTGCCGCCCGGCTGCCGGAGAGCGGAATCAATGGACGGATCAAGGGCAGAGCGGAGTGGCTGCGCTGGTATCACGGTTTTTCTCTGCTCCTTTCCCGCCGTTTTGAAGAAGCGGCGGAATCATTTTCCCTTTTGGCCCGGGAGGGCCGGGATGCCGTCCCATCGGGCCTTTCCTCTTATTTTTTGAACGAAACCCTGGCCGCATTCCTGCCTCGCCTGTCCGCCGAACTGAAAAAAGATGCGGAGGCAGGTAAGGAACGGGTAAAAAAGAGCCTCCCTGGCCGGAACGGCTGGAACCGGGAGCATAAACGCATCGAGACCGAAGTATATGCGGCGGTTCTGCAGCCCTACATGGAAAAGACAGCAAACTACCTTTATGGAGCGGGAATATGAAACCCATCGTAAAATCGGAAAAATTGAATAATGTCTGTTACGATATCCGGGGGCCGATCCTCCAGGAAGCCAAACGGCTGGAAGAAGAGGGTTTTTCTCTGATCAAGCTGAATATCGGCAATACCGCTCCCTTTGGCCTTAATACTCCGGATGCGATTATTCACGATATCATCCTGAACATGAAAGATGCCGAAGGCTACGGGGATGCTCAGGGTCTTTTTTCGGCCCGGAACGCCATTGTACTGGACCTTCAAACCAAGGGGATCATGGATACGGGAATCGACGATATCTACATCGGAAATGGGGTTAGTGAGCTTATTTCCATTTCCATGCAGGGGCTCCTGAACTCCGGCGACGAGGTGCTGATTCCCATGCCTGATTATCCCCTATGGACGGCCGCGGCAACCCTGGCGGGGGGAAAGGCCGTCCATTACCGCTGCGATGAGGAGGCCGACTGGAACCCCGATCTGGCCGATATTCGGGCCAAAGTAACGGACCGGACCAAAGCCGTGGTGGTTATCAATCCCAATAACCCCACCGGGGCGGTTTATGACCGGGAAATCTTGGAGGGGATCGCCGCCATTGCTGCAGAAAAGGCGTTAATCGTTTTTGCCGATGAAATTTACGGCCGTATTACCTATGGGGGGGCACAATACATTCCCATGGCAACGATTAATCCTGAAATTTTAACCATTAGTTTTGACGGTCTTTCCAAGGCGTACCGGGCGCCGGGGCTCCGTTCCGGCTGGATGAGTCTTTCGGGGAACAAAAAAAGTGCTGCCAGCTACATTGAAGGGCTCAATATGCTTTCCAATATGCGGCTTTGCGCCAATATGACCGCCCAACTCGGCATCCAAACCGCCCTGGGGGGCTACCAAAGCATAAAAGATTTGCTTCTTCCCGGGGGACGGTTAAAGGAACAACGGGACATTGCTGTGGAGATGGTGAACCACATCCCCGGTCTCTCTGTGACCACCCCTAAGGGAGCTCTCTATTGTTTTCCAAAAATAGACTGTGAACGGTTTGGTATTACCAGCGATGAACAGTTTATTATTGATTTGTTAAGGGAAAAACACCTTCTTTTGGTCCATGGAACAGGTTTTAACTGGGACAAGCCGGATCATTTCCGTATTGTTTTCCTTCCCGACCGGGAAACTCTTAAAGAGGCGCTTAAACGGATGGGGGACTTTCTGGCGGGTTATAAACAGCAAATTTGATGATTTTTCACCCTTTTTTAAATAAAAAAAAGACGATGCGCCTGGACGTCGAGGCCCTTCGGCCTGCTGCGCACCGTCTTTACTTTCGTTGTATACAATATCGGCGGTTTTAAGCCCCTGCTTTAGCTAAAAACACTTTTTTTTTCGGGTTTTTGGTCAAAAGAGTTCAGTCAGCAGGTTTTCCAGCGCTTCCCGGTCGAGCATATTGGCGGCAAATTGCTTTGCCAGGAGATGGGGCGGTAGGAGGTAATCGTACTTGTCTCTGTAGGGAAGGTCTTTCCGGCGGATAAAATCAGGGGCTTCTCCTCTGATCGAAGATTCGGCAAAGGCAGTGATCGCCCTTTTAAGGACCACAATAAGGGAGACCCGGAATTCCTCCGGTTTATATTTTGTGATGATCCGGAAGTACAGTTCTGTTTCTTCTTCCAGGAATACAATACGGAGGATTTTTTTGAATTCATCATTTCTAAGAACTTCGGCGATGGTTCGCATTCCTGCGCTTCCGGTCCAGGGAAAAAGAAACAAAGTCAGCCCTTCGCCTGTTTCTTCTTCATCATAGACCAGGGGGCGTCCGGTGATTCCCAGGAAGCGGGCGGCGCGGCATCCGTATTCAAGGGCTTTGAGGGCGCCGACACTCAGGTAGGGATAGGGGAGGGTACCGTTTTCTGCAAGAATTCGCCGCATGGTTTCGGCGATGCGCCGGTGGATTCCGCCTCCCCTGCCGCGCCAAAGCCGTTCACTTCCTTCGTCATCCGTTTCGGCGACCCAGATTTCCCGTTTTCCGGGATCGATGTTTTTTACGACCCAGCGCCGGCCCCCTACCGCAAGTACCGATAGGGGATCCGGAACAAAATTGACTGTACCGATTTCCCGGCCCTCCAGGACAACCCGGAAGGTTTCATCTCCGGGAAAAATCGGATAAAAACTGTGGCGATTGACGATCCGTTCTCCTTCGAGGCCCAGGATCAGCGTTCCTTCCTCGGTGGAACCTATACAGCCGCAGTCTTCGAGCCATGTTATGAGGGTTCTGAAATCTTCGGGGGTAATATGTTTAAAAGGAGGGAGGGAAAGGATGTGCCGGATCAGAGCTTCCGGATTGTGTTCGCCCAGGGAAGCAAGGATCCCCAGGCATTGGTGAATCAGGAGGCTGTAGGGGAGAGGTTTTTCTTTCGGCGGTTCAATCCATTTTTCTTCCAGGTAGAGTTGGATCACCGCCATGGTTCGCAGCAGTTCCCAGGGGAGGGATGTCAAATCTTCGATAGAAAGGGCCGCCGCTTTCCGCACCGTTTTACCGGTTATTCCAAAGTACATTTCTGCCCTGCCGCTTCTCCGCCCCGAACGGCCCACGCGTTGTACAAAAGCAGAAACCGACCAGGGCGGTCCCAGCTGGATAATCCGGTCCAGGTCTCCGATGTCGATTCCCAGTTCCAGGGTGGCGGTGGCGCAGATGACCTGGGGACCTTCGCCGGATTTTAGCTTCTCCTCCGCTTCGTCCCGAAACAGGGCGGAAACGCTGCCATGATGAACCCGGAAAACCGCCGCTTCGCAGTTTCCCCTGGCCAAGGCGTTAAGAGAAGCGGCGCATTCTTCCGCTTCCAGTCTGCTGTTGGTAAAAATGATAGCCCGCTTGTTTCTTGCCTGATCGTAGAGGGAACGGTAAAATGCTTCGCCCGTTCCCGAGGCCGCATAATCCAGGGCCAGGCTGAGCTGCTTACCGGAACTTTTGCTCTCTCCCTCAACAAGGACGGTAAAGAGATTACTGCCCTGGGAAAGCCACCGCTGGGCGCCGGCATAATCTCCCAGGGTTGCCGAAAGGCCGATGCGCCTAAAAGTAACCGCATTGCAGCCGGCGGATTTTTTTTTAGAGTTACGCTGTTTGCCATAATCCGCTTTTGCTTCTTCGATGCGGGCAAGCTGACAGATAAGCTGGGAACCCCGGTCGCTTCCCATAAAAACATGGACCTCATCGATCACCACAAAAAGGAGTGAGTAAAATATCCGGCCCAGTTCCCGGGACCGGCGGAGGAGGAGGGATTCCAGGGATTCGGGGGTGATAAGCAGAATCCCCGAGGGATCTTCGAGAAACCGTTCTTTTTGACTTTCGTTTACATCTCCGTGCCGGCGCCAAACCGGTATTACCGGCTCCCCCGAATCCCTTCCTGTCCGGAGGATCCGTTCCAGCCGCCGGGCCTGATCATTGATCAATGCTTTTAGGGGGCTGATGTACAGGACCAGCGGCTTCCCGCCGGTACGGAACAAAGTGTTCAGTACCGAAAGGACCGGAAAAAAAGCCGCCTCGGTTTTGCCCGAAGCAGTTCCTGCGGCAATAAGGAGGTGATCCCGCCCATTAAAGACGGCATCCGCCGCTTCTTCCTGAATACCGTGCAGGGCATCCCATTTTTCCCGGTAAATGTATTCACGGATAAAGGGGGCAAAACGGGAGTACCGGGATGCATTATTCATGGAATAAAGTATAAACCATAATAATTTGAATGTATTGACGCAAAAAAGATTATTCATATAATATTGAACAGCCAATGAATGCTAAAAAAATATTTTACATGGCGAATTTTTTCAAAAACTCTGTTGGTCTTAGAACCCCCCTGGTTTTCTTTTTAATTGCAGCATTTACGATGAATGCAGAGGCGCAATTAAATTCATCTCAGCAATATGACAATGAAAATGATTTTGTAGTGGAAACTGTGGGCGATAATTTTGTAGCGCGGATTACCGGATACAATGGAGAAAAAGCAGAAATCCGCATTCCAAAACAAATAAGAAGGATGACTATTGTCGCGATTGGGGAAAGAGCGTTCTATAAAAAAGGGTTTACCGGTGTAACAATTCCCAACAGCGTAATTCTTATTGGAAACGGCGCATTTTCGGAGAATAATATTACCAAAATAACTATTGGCACAAATGTAATGATCCATGAGAATTCATTCGACATGGGATTTGCCGGGTTTTACTCCAGAAATGGATGCAGGGCAGGAACCTACATTTTCAGCGATAATAGCTGGATCATACAAACAGTTACTGAGCCGCCCCCAAATAATGAAACCGTCTCCGTTGAAACGCCAAAAACTGCCAAGGGCTTTGACTTGGAACCTTATGCTGGTTTTTCTGTTGGCATTGGACTTTTGGATTACGGACCAAGTTCACTAATTCCCAGACTTGGCCTTCACCTTGGCTTGCTCACAAGTATCGGTAGCTTTTCAATAGGCATTACAGGGGAAGGCGGCGGTTTTCTGGGCATGGCATACCCTGTTTTTGAGGATATCGGAATAACCTACGGTTTTTATTTCGGCAGTTTCATGGAAATTTACTATTCCGGTTTTATCGGCTTTGGCCTTGGCGGCGGCATGACCCGGGGCTATTTTACCACCAAAAATGATATGGGAGAAAAATATTTTTTCCCCTTTGCAGAGCTTGATATACTGTTTGGCGATCAAGAAGATTCGATAAGCATTTTTTTCCGGTATTATATCAATGACTCGGACAATTTTTACAATAAATTTTCTGTTGGGATAAAAAAGAAAGGCTTTTAGGCAATTAATGGCAAAAAATGCAAATTTAAAGGCGGCAAATAAAAATAAAAATGATGAATTTTACACGGGATATGAAGATATAAAAAATGAACTTATTCATTACGCAAAATATTTTAAGGGTAAAACAATATATTGTAACTGCGATGACCATAACGGCATAGGATTAGGAACTCCAAAATCAAACTTTATCAAATACCTGGCGGATAATTTTCAGGCATTCGGCATAAAAAAAATTATCGCCACCCATTATGAGAAAGACAAAAAATCAGCCAAATATATACTCGATAAAAACAATACAGGAAAAAACGTTATCTGCATTGAAGATGTGATGGAAGAACAACTAAAAGGAGACGGCGATTTTCGTTCAGAAGAATGTATTGAATTGTTAAAACAATCTGACATTGTAATAACAAATCCTCCATTTTCATTCTTTCGTGAATATGTTGCACGGTTATATAAATATAAAAAAAAATTTGTAATAATCGGAAATACAAACGCTATTACCTATAAAGAAATATTTACACTTATCAAAAACAATAAAATGTGGACGGGCGTAACAAATTTTAATGTGGGAATGTATTTTGAAGTACCTGATAATTGGGAAAAATATCATAAAATGGTTAATGGGAAAAAATATGTTAGAAATTCAAATTCATGCTGGTTTACAAATATCAAGCATGCAAAACGCAATGAAATGCTGGACACGGGGAAAAATTTTCGCGGCTTTGAAAATATGTATCAAGTATATGATAATTATAATGCAATTAATGTCGATACATATTTAAATATACCAATGGATTATAATAAGGCAATGGGCGTACCAATTACTTTTATAGATAAATACAATCCTGAACAATTTGAAATTGTTGGACAAGGACAAGGAAACCTATATAGAGAACTTGCAAAAAAAGGTTTAAGTCAAAAATTCGTTGATGATTATTACCAATCAGGAGGAAAAGGTGTAATTAAGGAAGACCATCCGGTTTTAGGTTATTATGATTTGGAAGGAAAAGCAGTTATTCCATATATGAGAATTATTATAAAAAGAAAGAGGAAAAAGAAATAATATGGCAATGAAAACAGATACCCCGATAATCACAATAAAGGATTTGGTAAAAAAATATAAAGATGATGGTGAAAAAGGCGTAGTAGCTTATGGCGGCAAATTAAACGTCCGCCCTGCCTTCCAAAGAGCTTTTGTTTATGAGCCTCATGATCGTGATCGTGTTATGCAAACTGTATATAACGGCTTGCCCTTAAACAGCATTTATTGGGCAATCAACCCCGATAAGACCTATGAAGCAATAGATGGTCAACAACGCATTATTTCTATTTGTCAATTTATAACCAACGATGACGCCAATGGAAACCCCATAGCCATTAATTTTAACAATAAAAACAATCAGACTTTTGAAAATCTATCAAAAGAAATAAAAGAGGAAATATTAAATTACAAATTACAGGTTTTTATTTGCAGCGGCACAGACGATGAAAAATTAGATTGGTTTCATACAATTAATATTGCCGGAAAACAAATGACCAATCAGGAATTGTTAAATGCCAATTATACTGGCACTTGGCTATCAGATGCAAAACTATATTTTTCAAAAAGACGCAATAATCCTGCAATAAATACGTCATTCTATGACAATATGGATAAGAATACATTATTGTCTACAAGCGGCGATGACGCAAACAGACAGGCATTATTGGAATTAACCTTAAAATGGATAATAAATTCCGATCCTGAAAAACACCCTGAAATAAAAAAATATATGGCATTACATGGAGACGACAAAAATGCAGAGGAGTTATGGAAATATTTTGAAAAAGTTATAAATTGGGTAAAAAAGACATTCCCAAAATATCGCAAAGAAATGAAAGGACTTGAATGGGGAATTTTATTCAATAAATACGGCAGTAAAAAACATGATAAAGAAAAAATGGAAAAAGAATTGGAACGATTATTTGACATATACGCAGACGATCCCGATGGGCTTAATAAAAGCGGTTTTTATGAGTATGTTTTAAGCGGTGATCGAACTTTAATATGGGAAAGAGTATTTTCCGAGAAGCAGCAAAATCAGGTTTATAAAAAGCAAAACAAAAAATGCGGCAGATGCGGTAAAGTTTTCGATATAAAACAAATGGAAGCCCATCACAGAAAAGCATATAACGATGGAGGCGAAACAACAATAGAAAATTGCCAATTATTATGTGACGACTGTCATATTAACATTACGGCAAAACAAAATCAAAAGATGGCAAAAAAATAGTTTGTCACTCCGGCCCTTCCCATGGTATGCTCTTTCAGTGCAGCAAAAAATCACGGTTTCTGAACTAACCGGACTTATCAGGCAAAATTTGGAAAGCGCTTTTCCCCAGCTTGTGGTAGAGGGGGAGCTTTCTAACTTCCGGCCTTCTAGTTCGGGACATTTGTATTTTTCCCTTAAAGATCCGGGAGCCAAAATCGATGCGGTGATGTTTAAAAACCGGCTGTCCTTTCTGGACTTTGAGCCCAGAGACGGCATGCTCCTGCGGGTCCGGGGACGAATTTCGGTTTATCCCCAGCGAGGAAACTACCAGCTTGTCTGCGAAGACATGGAACTGGCCGGGGTGGGGGATATTCTGGCAATGCTGGAAAAACGCAAGCGGGCTCTGGCGGCGGAAGGGCTTTTTGATGAGGATCAAAAAAAACCTATTCCCCGGTTTCCCGGGACGGTGGGCGTGGTCAGTTCTCCTACCGGAGCGGCGGTGCAGGACATTCTTAATATTCTCCGGCGCAGAGCCGCCGGTGTCCGGGTGATCATCCTTCCTGCCTTGGTTCAGGGCGAGGGGGCGGCGGCGGAAATTGCCCGCCGCATTGAACAGGCAAACCAATGGAGGCTTGCCGATGTACTCATCGTAGGCCGGGGAGGAGGCTCCCTGGAGGACCTGCTTCCCTTTTCTGAAGAAGTGGTGGTCCGCTCTGTGGCGGATTCGGAAATTCCTGTAATCAGTGCTGTGGGCCACGAGATAGACAATGCCCTCTGCGATTTGGCGGCAGATCTTCGGGCGCCCACCCCGTCCGCGGCGGCGGAATTGGTCAGCTCCAGCCGGAGCGAGGCGCTGGAAAAAATCATTTCCCTCCAGGAAGATATGGAAGGAGCTGTAAAGTCCAGAATTGACCGGGCCCGGCTGCTTATCCGGCCCTTCAGCATCGACGATCTGGAACGGCGTTTCAGAGCTATTCTCCAGCCTGCTCTTCTTCGTTTTGACGATGCCAAGGAAAGTCTTGTCCATTCTTTACAGGAAAAATTAAGAGGATGGCGGCGGCGGCTGGAACTGGCTGCTACGAGCCTGGAAGCGGGAAGCCCCCTGGCAGTGCTGGATCGGGGTTTTTCGGTGGTGTTGAACGAAACAACCGGAAAAATACTCCGGCGGGGAATAGAGGCAAAGCCTGGGGATAAACTTACCATCCGGCCCCGGGAGGGATTGGTCCGGGCCGTAACCGAAGAAAGTACGGCAGCGTATCAATAACTTGAATAAAGGCGGCGATGTCATGAAAAATTTTGAAGAACGGCTGGAAAAACTGGAAAGTCTCGGCGAAACAATATGCAAGACCGATGTTCCTTTAGAAGACGCCATTAAGGCTTTTGAAGAAGGAATCAAACTGGCCCGGTCCCTGGAAAAGGATCTGGAAAAAATCGAAAGCCGGATAGAAATACTCCTGAATGCGCCGGACGTCAAGGGTCAGGATAATCCCGAGTTGGATCTTTTCGGCGGTTAATAATGATTCGGATCCTAAGCCCGGGGGAAGCAAAAAAAATCGCCGCCGGCGAAGTGATCGACCGGCCTGCGGCGCTGGTTCGGGAACTCGTCGATAATGCCCTGGATTCCGGCGCATCGACCATAGAAGTTTCTATTGAGGGCGGCGGCATAAACAGAGTCGAAGTGATCGACAATGGTATGGGGATGAAACGGGATGATCTTGCCCTCTGCGTTAAAACCCACGCCACGAGTAAAATACAAACCCTGGACGATCTTTCCCGGATTACTACGCTGGGCTTTCGCGGCGAGGCACTGGCGTCGGCGTCGGCGTCACTCGCCCGGCTGGAGATTATTTCCAGTGTCGACGGCCGGGAAGCATGGCTGCTGGAAACGCAGGGCAGCGCCGCTGGAAAAACAGAAAATGCAAAGCTTGCCCAGTGCCGCCGGACCCGGGGTACCAGCGTCCGGGCCTTCGGCCTTTTTGATGCGATCCCCGCCCGGAAACGTTTTTTAAAAAGGGAAACGGGAGAAGCGGCCCTGTGCCGTCAGGTTTTTATTGAAAAAGCCATAGCTTTTCCCGGAGTTTCCTTCCGTTTTGTTCAAAATCAATCGCTGAAACTCCAGTTTTTGCCCTGCGCAGGCGATCTGAAAAAACGTTTTGGTGAAGTGATCCTTAATGCAAATGAACGATCCTTTCTTCACGCGATAGAAACAGCGGGCAGCGGTTTTGCGATCACCGTGATCTTCGGCGGACCGGAGCTGTCCCGACGGGACCGGAAACAGCAGTACATCTTTGTCAATCGGCGGCGGGTACAGGACTTTGGGCTGATGCAGGCCCTGGAATTCGGCCTGACGGGTTTTTTTCCCAACGACAACCATCCGGTGGGAGCGGTCTTTGTAGAGGTGGATCCCGCCCTGGCGGACTTTAACATCCACCCCGCAAAACGGGAAGTCCGCTTTGCCGATGCCGGAGCGATCCATCATGCCATTTCAGCCGCCCTCCGCAGTTACGCACACAATACAACACACGGCACATTTCAAAATGCCGCGTATGATGCTTCACGTAACCCCTTGCTTTTTGGATCAAGGGGCGCTGCGAAATCTTTGGCCATGGAAGCGTTGTTGGAAAGGCGGGATGATTTTGCCCCGCTGCCGCTAAGGGGCGGAAGTGATAAAAAAACGGATGGAGCTTCAGCGGCGGAACCGGAACCGTCCTACGGCATGACGGAAATGCGGGACGGAATTGCGGGTCCCCGGGTTCGGCTGATTGGCCGGGCCTTTAATCTGTTTATCATCGTTGAGCGGGGAGACAAACTCTATCTGATTGATCAACACGCCGCCCATGAACGCATCCTTTATGATCGTTTTTTATCCGGTCCCGTTACCGCCCAGGAACTTTTGGTTCCGGTTCCTTTTAACACCGCCAGTGATGATGATGATATTTTTCTTAAAACAAAAAAAGAAGCCCTCGCCCGGCTTGGCATAACGCTGGAAACCGAAGGCGGCGGCGCATGGCGCATAGAAGCTCTTCCTGCGGACTGGAAGGGCGGTGACCCGGTAGAAGAAATTCTTTCGCTGCAAAAGGCGGGTAAAGACCTGGCCGAACGCTGGGCTGCAGCCTGCGCCTGCCAAGGGGCGATCAAAGACGGCGGCTGTCTGGATGACGGTGCGGCACTGGTTCTGGCGGAAGCTGTTCTGGCTATAGCCGATGAAACGGGACAACTTCCCCGCTGCCCTCACGGGCGACCCCTCTGGGCAGAACTAAGCCGGGACGATCTTTTCCGTTCCGTCCGCAGATTGGAGTAAAATGCCGCCGCAGAGCCGTTTGCCGATTTACCATGTAAACCGGATCGACATGGACGTCGCAAACGGCGGCACGGATGCCGCCGCAGAGCCATTTACCGGTTTACCATGTAAACCGGATCGACATGGACGTCGCTATTGACAAGAAAAAACCGTTTTTTCATGATTAAGCGATCATGCTTTATCGGAAAATTGCGGAATACAAAATATACCTGAACAGTTTAACCACCCGGGATTTGATAAAGCTGGCGGATCGTGCAGGTATCGATATACCTCCCGATCTTGACCGGACCTTTATTATTCGGGAACTGCTGGAAAGTAGAATTGACAACGACAATGACAATGACAATGACAATGTCTTGGAATTTCTGGACGAAAAATCCAGCCTGGCCACGGCGGAACTTCCCAGGCAATACCATATTACTTACTTGGAAATACTGCCCCGGGATCCCCAGTGGGTTTTTGTTTTTTGGGAGATCAAGGCCCAGGTCAGGGAACACTTTGAAAGGGATCCCCGCTTTGAAGGTTATGCCCTTAAAGCATATGTGCGAAAATGTTCTGAAAACACCTTTGTCGAATCCTTTACCGTACCAGTAAAAAAGGAGGATAATTCCCGGTATTTGGGATTCCCCAATGGCGGTATTTTTCGTATCGCTCTCTGGGTGCAGGGCATTGAAACTTCCCTGATTGTATCCCGGATCTTTTCACTTCCCCGGTTTTTAAACAATCCCGAAAATGATGAGTATTTGACTCGTCCTCTGATCCGGCTTTCTGGTGCCGCAGATTTTTCGGTACTCCGCGATGCAGAGAAAATTCCCCGCAGCCGTTTATGAATATGCAGCAAACTTTTTCCATCATCATCGTTGGGCATCATCCTTTTGTTTCCCCTGAAAAGGGAGAGTTTTCCGAAGAAGAGCGGGATTTTTTCGAAACTCTGTCGGAAACATGGCTTCCCCTGCTGGAATTGTTTGCCCGCATAGAAACGGAAGGTATCCCCTTTCGTTTCGGCATGGTTCTTTCCCCCTCCCTGTACGGACTGTTGCAGGATCAACATCTTCTGGAGCGTTACCTGATATGGCTTGATAAACGGATAGATTTCGGCGGAAAGGAAATAAAACGCTGGGCTTTAAACCCGGAAATGAAGGCCTTGGCGGAACAGTACCACAGCCAGGATTGCCGGCGAAAAACTGCGCTGCGAGAACAATACGGCATGGATATTTTGGGGGTCTTTGAAGGTTTTCAAAAACGAGGCCGGCTTGAATTGCTTTTAACTGCTGCCACCAATGCGTACCTTCCGTTTTATGATTCCATGGGAGAGATAATCCGGGCGCAGATAGAAACATCCCTTATTCATCACCGGAAAAGTTTTGGAAAAATTCCCGCCGGTTTTTGGCTTCCTGAACTGGGCTGGACGGAGGAACTTGGATCGTACCTCCGTGAATATGGCTTTAGCTATACAATTACCGATGCCCATGCCCTGATTTTGGGAACCCCTCCGGCGGAGGCAGGATTTTTTTATCCGATAAAAACCTCTTCGGGCCTTGTCGTATTTGGCCAGGATAACAATGCTCGGCGGGATTTGGAACAGCTCTTATGCGCCAGGGCGGATGTATACCGTTCTTTTTTGGATGCGGGATTTGAATTTTCTGTAAAACAGCTAAAACAATTCATAGGTTCCGAAAATCACCGCTGTTCTACCGGCTATCGTTATTGGGCCGGCCCCTGTAAAGAAAAACTCCAGTATTACAATCCCCAGGCAGCGGCGGAAGCTGCAAAAGATGCGGCAAAGACCTTTCTTGATGCCCGGACCTCCCGGCTGGAAGCGGCAGGACAGCACCTGGATAATCCCATAGGCATTTGGACCTTTGATGCTGATGCGCTTCTCCGTTTTTGGCATGAAGGATCGATTTTTTTGGAAACCTTGATAAAGGAAATCGCCCGCCCTTCGCCTTCGCTGTCCTCAAGTCAGGCGGAAAATACCGGTTTGCAGCTTTGTACCCCGGCAGATTACCTGGCGGATTTTTCCGGGCCCTTTCAGATAATGGAACCGGGATTTTCCTCATCCCTTTTTAATGGATATGCGGAGCTTCTTCTGGACTCTTCCAATGACTGGATTTACCGTCATCTTTTTCGTTCCATAGATCGCATGGCGGAAATTACCGAACGTTTTTCCGGCGACACGGGGCTAAAGGAACGAGCCCTGAACCAAGCGGCCCGGGAACTGCTCTTTGCTCAAAGTACGGACTGGTCCAAGGCGTTAAACCCCCAGTATCAGGGCAGGGTGAGCAGGGAATATGCGGAACAGGAACTGGAGGGGGCGCTCAGGAATTTTACCACTATTTATGAATCCTTAGGCTCCGGCCATATCAGCACCGAATGGCTTACCGCTCTGGAACGGAAGCATTCATTTCTTCCCCACATCAATCACCGGGTATTTGGATATAAAAAATAACCGGGTTACCACTTGTAGTCATCCAAGCTTTGCATCTGCATGATGCGATCATCCAAGGAAGATGAATTTTGGATAAGGGACAACGCTTCCTTGGCCGGATCAAACCTTGGGTTAAGGCGGAGTGCCTCTTCCCAGTTGGTCCGCGCTTGCAACATATTGCCCTGATTGTAAGCATCGAGGCCGGTAAGGTACAGGGTGTCCACCCGGCTGGATAATTCCTGCCTGCCCTGATCGCCTAGATTGATCCTTGCTCCCAGGCTTATCCGGTTCAAGGGAGTAAACTGGGTAAGAAGGTCCAGAGAGTAGTTCATTTCCAGGGCGATTTTTCCCAAATCCACGGCGCTTCCTATGGTTACCCGGTAGCCGCCGTAGCGGCCAAGAAGGCCGGCCCGCATGGAAAGAAATTCGGTTATATCCACGTTAAACCCCGCCGCCCAGGAAGGTTTTTCCGACAAGTCAAACTGCTGCATATTGACGGGCAGGGTATAATCAAAGGCCACCGTTACGGGGCGGACTGGTTTGTAGGCCAGGGCGGCGGTGAGTGAAGTGGGCAGGGGTTCGCCCTTGGCCTTGGGTCCCAGGTTGCGGATCACCAGGGCAGCGGAGGTATTTTTTTCCCGGGCATTGTACTTCTTAAAAACGTTAAATTGGACCAGGGCGCCCAGGTCCATCATGGCCATGATCGCCGACTGGGAACGGCCCGAACTGCGGAGGACTGATCCTTCGTTATTGCCCCGGTCATCGGCGCTGGAATAATCCGGCATAAAGCGGAAGGCGCCCTTAAGGTTTGCCCCCACGGAAATACCCGAAAAATAGTACCCCGCCAGGAAATTATAGGAAACATTAAGGGTTACCACCCCTTCAGAATAGTAACCTTTTGAAACGCGGTTCCCGTACATATTATATTCTGAAAAGGGAAGATAGAGCCATTTGATCCCCGCGGCGTACCCCAAGTGTTCAATCCGGGAGGCAAAAACGATGCTTTCCAGCTTGGTATCAGCGATCCAGTTGTTGTGGAAAAACCCCACTTCGGTAAATTCCAGCCTGGAAGAACCAGCGGGATTCCATTCAATAAAGGTCAGGTCTTCTGCCAGGGCGGCAAAGGCCGTTCCCATGCCCTCTGCCATACCCCCCATGGGAATCCGGAGTACCGGAAAGGCGGTCAACCCCGCATTGTCATCTATTCGGTAGAAGTCTGAAAGGTTACCATAGGCATCAGAATTAAAATCCAGGGCCCCCAGGGAACCGGCGGCTAAAATGAGGAAAAACAGCCAAAGTCCGCGTTCTAGTTTACACATCCCTATTAATATATCGGAAAGCCGATTACTTCTTATCATATTATCTATCATACTCTGTTGTATAGTGTTATAATTGGACAGCCGATAGATAATACAGGTACTGATTGATGTGGCCACACCGTCCAGAAAGGCGGACCCCCCGGCGTGGAGCGGGGTATTTGCTCCGCCGGACAGTATTATTTGTAACTCTTTTTTGCGCCGTCCCGGCATTATACGGCAGGGGGCAGCAGGAAGGAGTTTTGTCCAGGGCGGACGAACTTATTGAGCAAAAGCGCTACAAAGAAGCAATGAGCATCCTTGTCCCCTTTGCCCAGAATAACCCAAAACAATTTGATGAAGCTCAGCAGAGAATACACCATATCCTCTTCGTCTATGAAATATATAACGAAGTGGTCAAGGAGGTTCTGGTTGAACTGGAGAAGCCGGAGCCCAACGACATTACGGTAGTGGCCCTGACAAACCGTCTTCTTGACCTGGATCCCGAACGCAGCAGTGAAACCCAGGAATTTATCAGGCAGACTAGGGAAGTAGCTCTGTTTAGGGCAAATATGCGGCATTTGGATCGTATTCTGGCCCAGGGAAAGGAGTTGGTTGACCGGGGAGAATATACCGAAGCCCTCCGGACCTATGCGGAAGGATTCACCATATACCAGGAAGAATTCTTTTACCGGGACTATAACCAGGGGATGAAAAACCGGGCCAGCCAGTCGATTTCCACTATCGACAACAATATCCCCGCCGTAACCTCCACCGTTAACGGTCTGGTAGAGGCTGTTAATGCCCTGGAAGCCCTATCCAGCCAGGGCGTTGACCCGCAGAACCTTGCCGTCTACCAGAATGCGTATGAACGGGTGGCGGCGGAAATGGACCGTGTTACTGCCCTGCGGAATGTCTTTGCCGGCACCAATGCGGTTTTTCGGGATGATCTGGCCCAGCTGCGGAATAACTATCCCGAGGATAGGGACCGGAATTTTCTGGCCTTTGCGGTCCGGCTTATGGAAGGCCGGGGTGATTTACCGGGTATGCTGGGGGTCTTTGATACGGTCTGGAACAGGGCAGTACCCAAGGCCAGGGATTTGCTGGACACCAAGTCCCGGACCGCCTATATCGCAGCAGTGAACGATGCTGCCCAACGGGAATATGGCAGAATCGGCGTCCGGGCTGATGTTTTGAATGCCTATGCCACATTCCCAGCGGATCTGGAAGAGCGCTGGGGCCGGTATGATGCGATGGCCCCCAAAACAACCCTGTTTGGCCAGGATATACTCAACAGCGAAGCGGGAAATTTCATCAAATTTTATTCCCTTGGGGACACTTCCGGCTATTGGCGCACCCTGGGACAGTTGGGAAGCCGTTTTGCCGTGATCCAGGATGAAGATACGGTGCAGATCTGGCGGGATGGAGGCAATTCCGATGAACTGATCCGGCAGGAACAGAATTCCGTCAATTCCTTTCGGCAGATCCGCCAGGATGTCGACACCCTGGTTGCCGCCATAGGGCGGGAAACCGAGGGTTACCGGAATTTGGAAAACCAGTTCCCCAATTCGGGATCCCTGGGCTATATCGATGGAGTGAATTCTGCCGTTTTCGACCTGCTCAATGCCATTACAATCCGGGAAACAGCTTCTACCACCCGCCGTTATATCATTGCCAATGGTTCTTTGGAAAACCGTGTTATCGCCAGAGAAGGAGAATTCCGGCAGGGCGAGATTCTTTTCCAGGGAACTCATCGGGATGATGGTTACCTTGCAAAGTATCCCACCCGGACAGCGGATCTGCTGGCCCGGATGGATGCCGCCATAGAAACGGACCGCCAAGCCCTGCAGTCTCTTATTGCCCAGTATGATGCAGAACCCTCTGCCCTGGCCGGAAGCATAAGTTCCCTTAGGGGAGAGGCAGAAGCCCTGCAGCGCCGGCTGGAAAACACCCGTTCCCGGGGGCAAACCATGATGGCTGCGGCCCGGACACAATCCGCAGATGCGGAAAACCTCCGCCGCGAGGGGGACCGCCTTCTTGATGAAGCACGGCAGCTGCTGGCCCGGAGTGACTTTGAAACCGCCCTGACTAGGGTAGAAAAGGCCGGAGATGAGTACTACAAATCTTTGGAATTGGAAGACGATGACCCTACCTGGGACAAACGGAGGAACACCGTCTTCAATTTGAGCGGCACCATCATGGCCGCACTTAATTTACAGGTGGAGCGCGATGTAGAGGAATTATTGGTCCAGATTCAGGAAGATTTTTTTAACGGCGATTTGGAACAGGCCACACGACGTATTGCCCAGGCTAAATCCAGATGGATTCGAACCCATACAGAAGCAAATGGCAATGTTGAGTATTGGGATAGGATGATCCAAAATGCAGCCATTTCTAGCAGAACCATATCACCCACGGCCCCTCTCTATGCGGAAATGAGCCAACTGTTAAGCGACGCCAGAAGAAAATTTGAAGAAGGAATAATACTCCTTGCTTCTTCCCGGACAGAAAGAGAGGGCAATCAGAAGTTAGAATCCGCCAGGCAGGATATTGTAAAAGTCAAGCTGGTCTTTCCCATGAACCAAGAAGCGGGGATATTGAGTTTACGGATCGATCAACAGATGGAGCCCGATTTTGACAAAACGCTTGGTACAAGAATTGACTCTGCAATTGCACGGACAAAATCCGGCAACAATCGAATCGAGGCTTTAAATGAACTTTATAATCTGGCAGACATTTTTAAAAATGAACGCAACTGGCCGCCCATTATTCGGACGGCGGAAATTGATGCCGGGATCAGGCCCCCGGATCCCACCCCTGAAGGAATAGCGGCGGCGGCGGCAATTGTAGCCCGTTGCAGGCCTATCATTGCTTCCGGAAATGTGGATGCAATAAAGGCGATACAGCCCGATTTGCTCGAAGCCCAGCGGCTCGATCGTAATAACCGGAATGCAAGGGACCTCTATACCCAAGCAGCCAGAGTTATTGCAATAAAAACTACGGTACTCGATCCTGAAGCGGAACGGCTCTTTCAGCAGGCTTCCCAGGCGTTAACCCAGGGGAACCCGATCCAGGCACAGCAGCAGCTCCAGCAAATCTATGCCCGGAATCCTAATTACAGATATGTTGATAAAGTGCAAACGCTTCAAACGCGGGTAGATCGGCAGTTGTCATGAGACATAACCTTTTTCTTCCAGGTTTTCTTGTCCTTCTTGCCTCAGGGTTATTTGCCCAGGAAATATACTGGGAAGACCCCCGGCTTTTTTCTTCCCGAAGCGGCAGTTTTCCGGTCTCTTCCTATCAGGGAAATGTTTCTGCCATAGCCTGGCAGGAAACAACCCCCAATGCTGACGGAACCGGAGGCCGGATCAGCGTAAACCTGGCGGTAAGGCAGGGCAGGGGCAGTTGGATTAACCGCCCCCAGGTGGCGGAATATTTCTACTCAGGCCCGGCGGAACCGGCGATCCTTAGTATTACGGTGAATGCCTGGGGAATGATCCTGATTGCGGCGGCGGCATCGGCGGAAGAAACGGAAATACTCATGTCTTCCGATTTGGGAGCGAGCTTTACCAGCCGTATGCTGGAGATGGGTTCGGAAAGTTCCGTAGCCCCCCGTATCTTTGCCCGCTCCGACGGAGGGTATCTTCTTTTTATTACCCGGGGTACCAGGAGGGAAAGCTTAAACCTTTACTACTCCCGGTCCGATAACGGAACCGTCTGGTCTTCCTTTCAGCCCTTTATAACTGAGCAGGGGCGGATCATCAATTTTCTTCCTGCCCACATCAGCTTGAATGACCGGGAATATGTGGTCTACCAGTCTCAGGTTACCGAAACGGCCATATCATTTCAACTTTATGCAAAATATTCTACTGATAATGGCAGAACCTGGTCCAACTCGGTCCGGATTACCAATTTTTTGAATACCCCCAATCAGGATGCCCATCCGGATCAGTTTGATAACCAGCGGCCCCATCTGTCGGTTCAACAGGGCAGGCTCTTTGTGGTCTGGGAACGGCGTAACCGGATAGCATCTCCCCAGATTTATGGGGCCTTCCTGAACAGTAACGGTTCCGTTGCCGAGACTCCGGAAAAGATCAACTTTGACGATGCCTTCTGCAACAACCCCATAGCCTTTGAACAGAAGGGAAGGACCATGGTGATCTGGTTTGACAACAGCCGGGGCGCCAACCGGATCATGATTTCTTCCCTGGCAGAGTGGGGCTGGGAGCGCGGGGTTGATCTTTCCCGCGGCATCGGAGGGGAAGCATACTTTGGAAGGCCCCTTATCTCCGGCGACAGCCTGGTAGTATTCTGGCAAAGTTTCGCCCAGAATCAAAACCGTATCTATTCTCTGGTCCCCGATACTTCCATTGCCCAGCCCCGGCTTCTGGCCCGAAATTTTATTCCCGGACGGCGGAACAGAAATGATTCCGCCGTGATTGGCTGGGATCCTCCCCGGGCCAGCGTTCGTGGCTATGCCTGGTCCTGGACCAGGGATCCCGATGATGAACCGCCCCATCAAATTATGAGCAGTACCCCCATGTCCGCGCTGGAACAAGTTGCCGCCGAAGACGGTATCTGGTATTTTGCCATTATCGCCCAGAACTATAACGGAGAATGGTCCGATCCAGTCCGGATTTCTTTTATCCGGGATACCACTCCGCCGCCGGCGGCCCAGATCATTACCCCCGAAGTGGATGATAACGGTTATCTAATTTCCAACACCTTTTCCATGCGCTGGAACACTCCTCCCGCCTCGGATGTGGCAGGTTATACCTGGAACCTGGAGTATTTGGGTCCCGCATCTCTGGCGGAAGGAAGAACCGGAGAAGAAGTAAACCGGCTTGCAAAGGAACGTTTCGGCCTCCTTGCCCAGCCCCCCCAGGCTATTCTTGGGCCGGGGAATTTTACCTCCTATGAAAACCAGGATAATGGATTATGGGTATTTTCTGTTTCCGCAGTGGACGAGGCGGGAAACATAGGTCCCGCCAACTGGTATTTCTTTAAGACAAACAAATACATTGCTCAAACCTATGTAAGCCTTGTGGAAGCCCGCCAGGATGAAGACGGCAGCATGGTACTGCATATTCTGGGACGGGGTTTTGCCGATGGAGGGCTGGTAACCCGGATAATTCTGGATGCGGACGGCATGGCGCCTTACGACCGGGAATTCTTTTTGGGCGAGGATTTCCAGGTTCTTAACGACCGGGAAATAGGCGGGCTGGTAGTCAGCGAGATTCCCGCTGGAGTGTACCGGATCCTGGTGGAACATCCCCTGCGGGGTATGTATGTTTCCCCCCCTAATGTGACCATTGACAGGTTTGGAACGGTTAAGTACGGCGATTATTCCCAGGAATGGCAGCCTTCCTGGGCACTGAGGCAGCGAAACCGCATTCCCGTTGATGCCGCCGTCCTTGCTCTGGTTGTGATTATGATATTCGGCGCCCTGGGATTCCTGGCCTCTGCCAGGGGAATTAGCAATGCCGCCGCCGAAAGCGCTGCTATTCGGCTGGAAACCATCGCCCTTATCACAGGAGATATTATGCCTTCGGAAAAGAAAAAACGGATGACCCGAATCAAACGGAAGGGTGGAGGACTCCGCCTTAAGATGGCTTCTTTTACCATAGCCCTGGTAATCCTGGTGGTGGTGATGATCGCTTCTCCTCTCTATGTAATGATGGGGCGTACTCAGGAAGCAACTCTGCTCCAGGGATTGTACGATCGAACCAGGGTACTTCTGGAAGGAATCGCCACCGAGGCAAGGGTGTTCATGCCCGCCAAAAACTATCTGGAGTTGGGGTACCTGCCCTCCCAGTCTGAGGTAATCCCCGAAGCCCATTTTGTAACCATTACCGGCTACGGAGAAGAAGAGACGATTTTCTCCGACTATGTCCTGGCCACCAATGATAAAAAAATTATTTCCAAGATCAACACTTCCGAATTGGATATAGGCCGGTCCCGGCTGAATGATTCCCTTTCGGCCAAGATTGCCGGAATAGAACAGGAAATGGACAGCCAGGCTAGGGCGGAAATAGGGGAAATATCTAGAACCATCTCCGCCTTTAACCGGGAGGCAATATTATTGATGGCTCTTCCCAGTCCCACGGAAGCACAGAGACGGCGTATCGATGAAATTGCCGTTACCGTTCAATCTCTGCAAAGCCGGATCAGCGAAACCCTTGCCCAGATCAGCGGAGAAATTGGTTCAGAGCCGTCCTTTTCGACCCAGTCTCTAAGGGAAAATACCGAAGATATTTACCTGTTCTTTAAGCCTATCCTGTATCGTCAGGGGACCGACGAAATCTTTTACCGGGGCATGGTCAGGGTGGAATTGAGCGTTGAGTCCATTGTCCGGCAGATCCGTTCCGCCCGGTGGAGCATACTCCGGATTATCCTGATCATTGCCTTGATTGCTATCGCCATTGGGGTCCTGGGGGCACTAGTCCTCTCCACCCTGATCATCAGGCCCATCATACGCCTGGTAAGCCATGTGGAACGGATCAGAGATACGGACGACAAGACCAAACTTGAGGGCGTAGATATTGAATTAAATAGCAATGACGAGATAGCCGCCCTGGGAAATACGATCAACGACATGACCCATGGTTTGGTAAAAGCCGCCGCTGCCGCATCGGACCTTTCTCTTGGTAAGGAAATACAAAAAAAGTTTATTCCCCTGGAGATCAACCGGGAAGGAAACAAACTGACTAGCGGCTTTAAGGATACCAAGAACGTTCAGTTCTTCGGTTACTACGAAGGGGCCAAGGGTGTTTCCGGAGATTATTTTGACTATCAGGACCTGGACGGCCGGTACTTTGCCATTATCAAATGCGACGTTGCCGGTAAAGGGATCCCCGCGGCGCTGATCATGATCCAGGTGGCCACCATGTTCTTGGGTCACTTTAGGCGGTGGAAACCTACCGAAAAGGGTATGCACATAGAAGATTTGGTCTATCAGATCAACGACTTTATCGAGGCCCTGGGGTTTAAGGGCCGGTTCGCCGCCTTCACCCTTTGTCTTTTTGATTCCCAAACCGGCGTTGTCCGGTTCTGCAATGCCGGGGACAATATCATCCACTGGTACGATGCTTCGGAGGGGACGATAAAAATTGTTACCCTCAAGGAAACACCTGCCACCGGGGTGCTTCCCAACTTTCTGGTAGAATCCAAAGGGGGTTATCCCGTCCAGAGCATCACCATCGATCACGGGGATATCCTCTTCCTTTATACTGACGGCATAGAAGAAGCCAAGCGCCGTTTCCGTAATGCCGAGTTTGAGGAGATCCTCTGCGAAGAGGGGGAAAAAGATACTCCCCATGCAACCCACACCGTGGGACAGGGAGACGAAGAGATGGGGCCCGACCGGGTGCAGGATATTATCAATGCGGTAATGAACAAGCAGGTCTATACCCTCCACAAATACCACAACCCCGAAGGAGAGAATCACGATTTGCAGTTTGATTTTACCAGATGCGAAGGCAAAGTAGAGGAAGCGATCATGGCCATGGTCTCGGTGGAAAAAATGTTCCGAATGTACAAGAGCACAAAGGCCGGACCGGATTCCCGGGTGTTGGTGGATAAAAAAGTTGATGAATTCCTGCGGAAATACTTCCGCCAGTACCGGAATTATTGTTACGATGCCATAGAAAATCCTGGCAACGATGCGTATATGTACTATACTCATGTAAAAGAGGATGAGCAGTACGATGACCTGACCATTTTGGGGGTCAATCGAAAATAGGAGGCATGGTATGGGTTTTAGCGATACTTTAAAGGAACTTTTGGATCAGGGATTGGCGGTCTCCAAGGAATTGGCTGCCAAGGCCGGCGAAAAAGCCCAGGATTGGAGCGCCAAAGGACTGGAAGCATCCAGGGATTTTGCTTCCAAGGCAGGAGCCAAAATCCAGAAAATGGGAGAAAAGGGAGTTTTGATGCTGGAGATCAAACAGCTTGAAGGCCAGGCAAAGAAACTAATCGCCCTTTTGGGAGCCGAAGCCTATAGTCTTTTTGAACAGAATACCTTCAGCGCCGATAATCCGGAGATTAAAAAAATATTGGATCAAATCACTGCCATTAAGGAGATCCTAGAAAGAAAAGAAACGGAACTAAAAAATGTAGGGGCTAATTAAAAAATGTCTTTGCTACGGGATCACTCGGTTCTTTTTCCAGGACCACCCGGAAAAAAGCTGATGCTTTTTCGCCGTTTCCCTGCTTCATGGCAAGAATACCCATGTTGCTGATAATCTTAACGTTGTCCGGATCAATCCGCAGGGCTTTTTCCAGTTCCCGCTCCGCTTCTTTCAAGTTTCCCGTTTCCATCCGGCAGATCGCCAGTTCATTGCGGACATCGGCGTTAACGCAGTCCAGTTCCAGGGCTTTTTCAAAACAGGCGGCGGCATCCAGCCAGCGGGAAAGGCGGCGCAGTCCCCAGCCCAGAACAAACCAGCCCCTTCCGGTGCCGGGCCGGCGTTCAAGAAATTCTTTTGCCTTTTGGATCCCCTCCTCATCATTTCCATTTCGAATCAGGGCAATAGCTTCAGAAAAGGTCTTGTCATCCAGACCGTCGTTCCGAATTTCCTTTAGAAGCTCCCGGGCACCGGCATATTTTTCCTGATCCAGTGATTCTTCATGAGCATCATCTCCGCTGTTTTCGTTTTCCGTATCCAAATATGCTTCGAGTAAAACTGAGGCTTTGGCATAGTTTCCCTGTTTCTCATAAAAAAAAGCGGCGTAAAAGAATGTGTCCGGAATAGAGTGTGCAAGAGCTTTTTCGTAGGCCGATTCTGTTTCCGCCGCGGCAATGACCGCTGCATCGGCTGTGCTATTATCCAGAGCGGCGGCCCGTTCTTCCAATATCAGCGCCCGGTTAAGGAGCAGGACCGGATTTTTACCCTGGAGGGCTTCCAGCAGTCTGAGTATTTCCAGGGCCGCTTCATAATTTCCGTTTTTTGTCTTGATAACCGCTGCCCCCTGTAATTCGGCGGCAATGTCCGGTTTAACCGCCGTAATCAAACGCCGGTAGTACCCAGAATGCGGGCCCTCGGGGGTTTCTGTTAAATCCAGCAGTATTCCCGAAAGGATCATTTCTGCCGTTAGATCATTGGAGCGATCCGCTCCCGGCGGCAGTTCCACCGGCAGGGGTATGGCCGGATCAAAGGCAAAATTCCCTGTAAACCTTTTTTGCAGGTGTTCGGGGATGGTTATGTACACAAGCGTGCCGTTTTTCATGCGCCGTATGGTTAATGTTTTTTATTCTGCCGGCGTTCCGCCGCTGAAGGCAGCTTTCGGCGCATTTTCGGCTGCATCAGGAGGGCCGCTTGGGGGTACTGCGGGAGCCGGATCGCTGTAAGGAGATGCTTCTGGTCTTTCGGAAGGAGGTGTTTTGTTATCAATTTTGGATCCCAGATATTCATTCAGCCGTACCTTATATCCCATGGGAACTTGATCAGTGAACTGGACTGCCAGGGCGATAAGTTCCTTTCTGCCCTCCACCGCCTCGGAACGGATAAAGGTACCCTTAATGGAAAAACTTTCCCGGGGATCATCAAAATCAATTCTCAGCGCCGCTTCCCTGTTTACCAGGAATTTAGAAATCCCCATCATGATGATCTTTGCCCCGGAAAAGGAAAGATCCCGAAGCATACAGCGCCGGGGTACTCCCTGGATAAAGACCGCCGTTTCTTTGGCAAGGATATTCAGTTTGCGGATTGAATCGGGAGTCAGGATGATACGTTCTTCCCTTCTTTTGGCGGAATTAACAGTGGCATCCAGTACCCGGCCTATGATCTCGATAAGATCATCCGGCGGGCGCTGGGTGTATTGCAGGGAAAAAAGGGCCACATCGTTGGAACCGTTGTGGGGAGCATACCCTGCAACCCGGGTAGAAACAAAAAAGGTGACCGGCGTTTCTTTGTCGGGGTTTTTGAAACAAAACCGGAGGCTTACCGAATTATTCGCCGCCTGGAGTTTTTGGATCAGTCCCGACTGGACACTGGCCGCCACTTTGGCGCCCTGAAAAGAACTGGAATAGATCACGCAGGGCCAGAAATCGCCGCTGCATTTCAGAAATACCTGTTGAGTGATAAGGCCTGTAACATTGATGATTTCTTTTGAAAAGGTTACATCTATGGCTTTGAACCGTTCGTAGTATGTTGTAATTTTCTGACTGGTTATAACTCCCATGTACAAGCCGTCCCCTGGCGGCGTCTCTTGCTTCCTTTTGGTTTCTGGGCAAAATCCCGCATTAAAAATAACTATAAATCCCTTTTCGAGGGAAGTCAATGACAGGTAGTATGCAAAAATGATATATTGCAGCATGGGGGCTGACATGAAAAAAGTGTTCTACCTTTTCCTTATGCCGTTCATTTTTGTTTTGATATGCTGCAAAACCGTCACCAAAACATCCAAAAAAACCTCATCTGATATGCCGGCGGGACTGTACTTTGAAGCCCAGGATCTCCCGGTCTTATCCATGCCGATTGAAATAGGAGCCCGCCAGGAAAACCCGGTGGATGAAAAAGGGATACTCTACGATAATTTCCGGAATGCCTACCTGGAAGCCCTGCTTCGGGGTGTAAGTCTTACGGGAACCCTGGGAAGCGACAGGGTCAATCCCTGGCCCGCCGATAATCCCCAAAGCTGGAGCCAAAACTGGGCCTCTGCGGAAGAGCTGTCGATCGATAATTCCTGGGGCTTTTCTAATCTGGTCCTGGCCCTGGGAGATTACCGCCTTTTGGGTGCAGCAGAGACAGATGGAAACAGGGATCTGATTGTAGCTCCCGTCTTTGCCGTGTATGGACCGATCCTGGATTTGTACGGCAAAAGCACCGGATACAACCGGGCCAATGGCGTTGTCGGTTACGGTGTTCCCGTGGGAGAAATTTTCTTTTCCGAAGGTGCGGCGGTACAGCGTTTCAGCAGGGGAAGGATGATCGCTTCCAGGGAAGGAGGCCGCTTTAGTTTCCAGCAGGAAAACACAACATCACTGCTGTCTAGATTAAGCCCGGAAAGAAAAGCAAGCGAATTCGGCGGACGGGGCATTCCGCAGGAGGTGGCCAATGCCTTTGCCTATACCTGGGCTTTTGTATTTTCTGAGAAAGAAGGAACAAGCGACGGTCCGGTTGTCAAAGTTATTTTTCCCAAGCCCTGGGTTTTTGAGGCCGGATCAGAAGAAATTGTGGTAAAGGGTTTTTACTACAAGAGTTACAATAGAGGCAGGGATATACTGGTGCTGGCAGATTCAGACCGGCTTCCAACCCGGGCACATATCCTTTCCGGTCCCATTTTGCAGGCGATTCTTTCCGGTAAACGGCTTCCTGGCCTGGGATTAGAGCGGGTCCTGGGAAAAGCCTCCGGTCAGGGTTTAAGAAAATCCCTAACCACGGGGTTTGCCCTGTACGGACCGCCCCTTAGCGATCCTCTGCCCCTGCCTAATAAAGATGCAAAAGACGGAGACCTCTTTTTGGAGGCCCAGCGTTTTGCCCGGGGCTGGATTGTGGTCAAGGCTCCTTCAAAATTAACAGGGCCGGAAACAGGATACTACCCGGATTTTGCCGGCGAACAGCAAGCCCTGCCGGAGGACTTCGTTGACGCGGATTTCCTTCCTGATGAGCCTGATATGTCCAATGCCGGCTTTGCGCTGGAAACGGAGGAACCGGAAAAAGATGAATTTGATGAAGATGTGACTGCAGGCAGCACAGAGTTCATGGATATCCCGCCGGATGACACAGTTGAAGAATAAAAGAGCCCTGAAGGCATTGGTTTTATTTTGTATGCTGGTACAATCGCCCCAGGATTAGTTCGATTTTTTCCGCATAGAGTTTATCCGCCGCCCAGGAACCGGCCAGTCCCTGAACCGCCGGCGATGAGCCCCGGCGGACGAGGGGAAAGCGGGGATCCACCAGCTCTCCTTCCAGGGGTTGATCACTGGCATAGGCCTTTAGGTGTTGAATATGGGCCCGAACCCCAAGCTCTACCGTGGGGAACCATTCCCCCGGCTGACCGGGACCTATGGCCCCCAGGCCGCAGAAGTTATTCATTTCTGAGATGACCAGGCCCCCATAGCGGAGAAAGCCCGTTTCCAGGCACATTTGGGCAAAGGCAATATCGTGGTTGATCCCCTCGGTTTTCGATTCGGTAATATAAAACCCCGCTAGAACTTCAATGAATTTTCTGTCCGCATTGTTGTTTTCGCTCATCAAAAAAGAAACCAGCGTATCCGATCCGAGTTCACCTCTTCCCATAATGAGCCTTGGGGGTTTGGGCAGATCCTCAATTACAATGCTGGGAAAAGATTCAACTGGAAAAACAGCATCTTCGGCAACGGGGATATCCATTTCCGAAGGACCGGAAGGATTCGCCGGAATGGAAAAAATCCTGAATTCTTTTGCAGTTTTTTCTACGGCAGTTGCCATGGCCCCGGCCTGTACAACAGCGATAAAACTAAAAAGCAAGGATAGTACAAGAGAACGCATTACTATTGTATCGGTATGGCTTGACAATTCTTAAAGGTTCCATTGTACTAATGCTATGAAAAAGACGCTAATCTTTCTGTCCCTTCTGTCTTTTTTGGGTCCGCTTTTTGCCTTTGAAATTTCTGGATTGGAAAAAGAAATCATCATGGCCGGCCCGGAAGATATGATCCGTCTGGTGCTGGATCGGGGCAATGAAGAAGATCTATACAACATTTATAAACGTATAGAAGCGAATATTGACGGATATGATGCGGAAGAGGTGTTTAATGCCTTTTCACTGGTTTTTCCCGAAACTGATAAAAAAGAATACATATTCATGATGTTTAAACTGTTTCTGGTTGTCTCCCTGGGTTCAGGGGATCGGGAGATGATAGAAATGGGTCTGGAACTTTTAGAATACTTGGATGAGATTAATGTTGAATTAGCGGAATCAACGGATTTAGCGGAAATGCTGAGAGATGATCTGTACCTGCTGGACAGCCAATATCTGAAAGACTGCCTTGCCTTTACCGGATTATTTGATTCCGATTTGTTTATTCGGCAGCGTTTTCGTTAACGCCGCCGGATTGGGGATGCGGCCCCGCAGGCAGCGCAGCGGTAAAATGCCGTTCCCGTTGTGTTCCGTTTTTGCTCATCCGGTAAACGCAGTCCCTTTGTATCAAGCCGGTAACCACGACGCGTAACCAGCACCGCGCCGCAGTGTCCGCAGATCGTATTGTTATGCATTCCCGCTATGTTGCCGGTGTATACGTGGGGAAGAAGGGTTTGGGCTTTTTCTGCGATGGCGGAAAGGGCCGCGGGATTCGTGGGGGGAGCATTCCATTTCCAGTCCGGGTGGTATGCGGAAAGATGCCAGGGTGTAGTTCCTCCCAACCCGGCAATGAACTCTGCAATTTCCATCAATTCCTTCTCACTGTCGTTAAGGTCCGGTACTACCAGGGTAGTGATTTCCGTATGCACCCCCAGCCCAACGGCAAGGCGGATAAAATCCAGCACCGCCGGAAGATCTCCCCCTAAAACAGCACTGTAGGTTTTTTGGGAAAAGCATTTTAGATCGATGTTGGCCGCATCGGTCCGGGAAAGAATTTTTTCCGCCGCTTGGGCGTTTATGCAGCCGTTGGTAACCAGCACGCTGGCGATTCCTTCCGTGAACGCTTCTTCCATGCAGTCGCAGAGATATTCCACATGGACCAGCGGCTCCGAGTAAGTGTAGGCGATTTGCCTGTCTAAAGAGCTTCCCGCTGCGGCCTTTGCTTCTGCGATAAGCTCTTCGGGCTTAAAAAAAGTTCCGCCGGATTTTTTTTCGCTTATTTGGGAGATGCGCCAGTTTTGGCAGAAAGGGCAGTGAAGATTGCATCCTGCGAAGCCCGCCGAAACGATAGAAGAGCCGGGCCGCCAGTGGTAGAGGGGTTTTTTTTCTATAGGGTCAACTGCCAAGGCGCTAAGGAATCCGTAGTAGGGAAGAACAAGTTCCGGATCATCCGCGTCTCCTTTTTGGCGCACCCGGCAAAGACCTTCCGCCCCCGGTTTAGTAAGCCGGCAGCGATGGGGACAGAGGGTACAGCGAATCCCTGTTTTGTTTTTTTCTTTTTCGATAGAAAAAAAACGTGTTATTTTGGTTTTCCTTCCAGCAGCAACCAGCCCTGTTTGTCCCTGCTTTTATTGATAAACTGAATAGGATCGTCCACTTCAAAGGGTTCCAGCAGCACCCCCCGGGCGCCCCGACGGACCCAAATTTTTACCAGAGGTATTCCTTCTCCCGATTCGGTTACCGCCTGGGGGATATCTTCCACAAACAAGAGGTCTTCGGTTTTGAATTCCATCACAGAGGGGTTTACTCCCAGCGGATCGTAGATCAAGAGCATTTTGTCCTTTTCCGAAGGATGAGCCCGGGGATATCCCGTAAAGGGTATAGCATTTTTGGGGGGCCTTCCGGCAGACTTGATAATAGTGTTAAGCGGAGTGGTTTCCAGATAAATACGGCCTTTCATATTTCTATAATACCTTATTTTAGCATGTTTTTCAAAACCGTTTTCTTAAAACCCTTTAAAACTTGTTAATAGCGATCAATTTTTATACAATAAAAAAATGGCCGCCCCCGGGGTTTATTTATTTCAGGGAAATTGTCTCGTCATTCCTGAATCGGCAAAGGATGAGCAAGCCGCGGATTTTGTCCGAAAATTCCTTCCGGACGGCGTAGACCGGGAAAAGGCGGGCGAGGCCTTTGGTGATCTGGAGTATGTTACCATTCCCGGGTTAGATGGCCGGCCCATAACCGGATTTTTATTCAAAGACAATACACCTCTTCCCGCGCACTGGCGTTCTTTGCCGGTGCGCCAGGGTTTGCAAATTCTGCCGGAGGGCATGGTGCAGATTCTCCGTTTATACCATGTTCTCCAATGGTTTAAGGATTCGATTTACTGTGGAAGCTGCGGGGAAAAAAACGGTGATTCCCCGGATGAACTGGCCCGGCGCTGTCCCCGCTGCGGAAGGATCGAATACCCGCGGATAACGCCGGCGGTGATCGTCCTTGTAACCGATGATTCCGGCCGCGCTCTCCTGGCCCACAACACAAAATTCAAAGACAAGATGTACAGCCTTATCGCCGGTTTTGTTGAGGCGGGAGAAGATCTGGAAACGGCGGCGTACCGGGAAATAAAGGAAGAACTCAACATTGACATAAAAGACCTCCGCTATGTATCCAGCCAAGGCTGGCCATTTCCCAGTTCCCTGATGATTGGTTTTACCGCTCGCTATGCCGGCGGCGAGTTAATGCCGGACGGCATAGAGATTGCCGATGCCCGGTGGTTTACCCGCGGCTCGATCCAGGAAGTGATAGCGGACCCTGAAGGAAATTCCGCCGGAGTAGAAATGCCCGGTCCCGGTTCGGTATCAAGGTTTTTGATAAATCGGTGGCTGAGCGCTGCCGAATAAAAAAAGCTCCTCTGGTACAATTTCTGGTATAGGTGTATGCTTGGTTCACCATGGAGGACTTATGAAGATCAGGGGTGTTTTCTGTCTGATAATGCCGGCGTTTGTTTTTGCCGGCCTTGTTTCCTGCGGCAAAAAAATTTCTGCAGATCCCCCTAACCCGGAACTGGTGGCCGCTTTTTCCGGCGGAGTGGTGGACCGGCACGGCCCCATAATCGTTCAATTTACCCGGGATTTCGACAGCTCTGTTTCCGTACCGCAAAACACCTTCCGCCTGGATCCTTCAACGAAGGGAACCGTTTCTTGGGAAAACAGCTATACCCTTCAGTTTTTTCCGGACCAGCCCCTTAAACCGGGAACAACCTATACCGCCTATGTAAATCCTGTCCCATTGACCATGCTTCCTTCCCAAACGGAGGTTGAGATCGATACTAAATTGATTCTCCCCGAACTTAAGCCCTTTTCTTTTTCCTTCTCTACCTCGGTACCAACCCTGGAACTGATTCTTGATCCGGTTAGAATCAACGCCGATGATAAGGTTCTTGTTTCGGGCCTGCTCATTACCGAAATGAGTGCCGGTAATTCCAAGGTCGAAAAAACCCTTCAAGCTAGGGAACTGGGCAAGGTGTCCTGGACTCACGAAAACGATGAACACCGATTCAGTTTTGATCCGGTTTCCAAAGACGAAAAACAGCGGACGGTAACACTTGCCTGGGATGGGAACCCCATCGGTGTTGAGGACAAAGGCTCGGTGCCGGTTGTTATTCCGGGCAGAGTCTTTGAAGTGGTAGAGATCCGCTTTGTTAATGGTGTACTGGAAGTAACTTTTTCCGCATCTTTGCAGGCGAATCAAAATCTGCGGGGATTTATAAGCCTTTCTGGAAATACCGATGTCCGCTATTCCCTGGAGGGAAACATAGTCCGTATTTACGGAGAACAGGGCAAGAGCGGCGGCATCGCGGAAGGGGCCGTTCTGATCATTCAGGATCTTCCCGATGCATACGGCAATGTCCTTGTCCAGCAGGTACAGTACACCGTTCCCGGAAAATGGGAGCTCCCAGAAGTCCGTTTTGCCGGAAGAGGAACGATCCTTCCTTCCAGCCAGGGTTCCCAGATGGTAATAGAAACCAAAAATCTTTCGGGTATTCTGGTGGAGGCATTTAAAATTCACGGCGACAACATGATCCAGTTTCTTCAGGTAAACTCTCTGGAGGGAATCAGGGAACTGGAGCGGGTAGGAGAGCCGGTTTGGACCAAGTCCTTTGACCTTTCGTGGAAAGAATCGGACAAGAACAACTGGAAACGCCATGGGCTGGATCTTTCGGATCTTGCAAAAAAATATCCCGACGGCATGTTCCACATCCGCCTTTCCTTCCGGCCCAGACACACAAAGTATGAATGCCGGGATGAACATGCCGATTTTTCCACCCTGGAATTTCCTCCCGATTTCTTTCCGGACGCCGGCAGTTCCACCGAAGAAAGTTATTGGGACTATTGGGAAGGAAGATATGATAATAACTGGTACCGGTACCGGATGGATCCCTGCCACCCGGCGTTTTACCTGAACTACTATGATCACAACGTAATCGTGGGCCGTAATGTACTGGTCTCGGATCTGGCCCTTATGGCAAAACGGGGTCTGGACGGTTCATGGATTGCGTCAGCCAGCAATGTAAAAACCGCTCAGCCCGAAAACGGCGTCTCCATTGAGGTTTTAAATTTTCAGGGAAGATCCCTCTATAAAATCAGGACCGATTCATCGGGAATTGCTTCCTTTAGCGGCGCCGCAGTTGAAGGAGATGTAAATGGCAGAAATATACCCGCGCCGGGAAACCATGTTCCGGCCTTTCTCTTTGCCTCCGGCAGTCCCGGGCGGTCATGGCTAAAAATCGGGGAAAGTCAGGCGCTGACGGTAAGCCACTTCGACATAGCTGGGGGAAGACCCGCCTCGGGCCTGCGGGGACTTATCTATGGCGAGCGGGGTGTGTGGCGGCCCGGAGATGATATTTTTCTCACCTTCCTCCTTTCTGACCCGGAAAAAACCCTTCCCGCTAATCATCCGGTGTCCTTTGAACTGGAAGATCCCCGGGGCAGGATCAGCGGACAGAAAACTTTTACTTCTTCGGTAGATGGTTTTTATTCCATCGCCGCTTCCACTTCCATTGACGCTCCCACGGGGGATTGGATCGCCCGAGTCAAGGTCGGAGGCAGCACCTTTACCCGAAACCTGAAAATCGAAACGGTCATTCCCAACCGGCTCAAAATAGATTTGGACTTTGGTTCCAGAAACTATATCGAAAAAGAACAATCCGTTGGTTTGGAGGCGGCCTGGCTCTACGGCGCCCCCGCTCCTAACCTTAATGCGGATGTTTCCGTTACCTTTACCGAAAAAACCGGAGTGTTTCCCGCCAACGGTGACTATAGCTTTACCGATCCGTCCCGGGCCGTTTCCGGTGAACGGCAAAGGGTCTGGGACGGAAGGCTGGACGGCGAAGGGCGGGCCCGCTTTAGTCTCGCCCTTGATCCGGGCGCCGTCCCGGGAAAACTCAACGCCCGTTTTATGACCCGGGTCTTTGAACCTTCCGGCGCTTTTTCGTCGGAACAAATGACTCAAGAATTTTCTCCCTATAAACGTTATGTGGGGCTCAGGCTTCCCAAGGGAGACGCTGCCAGGAATATGCTTCTGACCGATGTGAATCACAAGGCGGACATCCTCCTTCTTGACCCGGACGGAAAGCCCATAAACGGAAGAATAGAACTTGACTGCGCCCTCTACAAACTTGAATGGCGCTGGTGGTGGGAAAAAGGAGAATACGAAGCCGCCGAATTTGCTTCGATTCAATCAAGGAAGCCGATCATGAATGGCACCGCCGTCGTCCAGAATGGCCGGGGAAACTGGGAATTCCAGGTTAAATACCCCGACTGGGGACGCTACATGGTGGTAGCAAGGGACAAGGACGGCCACTCAGCATCCAGCGTGGTGTACATCGACTGGCCGGGCTGGGCGGGCCGGGCCACCGAGGGAGCAGGGCAGGGTGCCGCGGCGATGCTGGTCCTGAGCCCCGATAAATCCCAATACAGGAGCGGCGAAAAGGCAAGTGTCAGCTTTCCGTCAAACAAGGAAGCGGGTGCCCTAGTGGTAATTGAAAAGGGCGGTAATGTGATCAAACGGGAATGGATACGCTGTCAGGATACTCTAACCCGTTACGAGTTTACCGCCGAGGCTTCCATGGTTCCAAATGTTTATGTGCATATAACCCTGGTACAGCCCCACCTTCAAACCCAAAACGATCTGCCCCTGCGGCTTTACGGCGTTACTCCTATTATGGTGGAGGATCCCAGAACACTGCTTACTCCGGTGATCACCGCCGGTGAAAACTGGGAACCTGAAGCGGAGGCGTCCTTTACCGTCAGCGAAGCTTCCGGCAGGCCCATGACCTATACGGTGGCGGTGGTAGACGAAGGGCTCCTGGGCCTTACCCGTTTTTCCCTGCCCAACCCCCGCAATACCTTCTATGCAAAGGAAGCGTCGTTTCTGAAATCCTGGGATCACTATGCCGACTTTATGGGGGCCTATTCGGGCCGGCTGGAGACCCTCCTGGCCATAGGCGGCGGCGATGATGAACTAGCCGACGGAAACAAGGAAACCCAGCGGTTTAAGCCCGTGGTGCGTTATTTCGGCCCCTACGAGTTAAAGGCGGGTGAAAAGAAAACCGAGCGATTTGCCCTGCCTCCCTATATCGGAGCCCTGCGGATCATGGTCCTGGCCGCTTCTTCTTCCGCGGAGAGCGGCGGAAAAACAAACCGGGCCTATGGAACGGCGGAAAAACAGGTAAAAGTTTCGTCGGATTTGATGGTGTTTGGTACCCTGCCGCGGGTAATTTCCCCCGGAGACGAGGCAATTATCCCCGTGTCGGTGGCTCTGTACAAGCCGGGGTCCCGGAATGTGGAAGTTAGCATGACCGTCCAGGGAGCGGTGTTGCAGGGACGGGGGAATCAAAGCGTTTCTTTTACCGCCGCGGGGGAAAAAACAATCCCTTTTACGATTAGAGCGCCCAATTCGCCGGGTATAGTCCGTTTTACCATCACCGCCTCTTCTCCGTCACTCAAGAACGCCCGGCATATTACGGACCTGGAAGTGCGGAGTACCGCCCTTCCGGTGACTACCGCCCAGCTTAAACTTATTTCTCCCAATGAAACCTGGACGGGAACTATTGCCTATCCGGGAATGAACGGAACCAATGAGGCGGTGCTGGAATTGTCCCGGCTTCCTCCCATCAACCTGGAAGGCAGACTCAATCACCTTATCAACTATCCTCATGGCTGCATTGAACAAACCACCAGCACGGTCTTTCCCCAGTTGTATCTGGACAAGGTGCTGGATATGAGCGCCGCTAGGGTTAACGAAATTCGCTCGAATGTTCGGGCGGGCATCGAACGACTGGGAACCTTCCAGGTTCCAGACGGCGGCTTTGCGTACTGGCCTGGCGGGGAATCCGCCGATGACTGGGCTTCGAGTTATGCGGGTCATTTTCTTATAGAAGCAAAACGTTCCGGTTACACCGTTCCCCAGGGACTGCTCAATGGCTTTATCAACTTCCAAAAAAACAGGGCCGTGCTTTGGGCTTCCAGGGATGGCAATCAGGCTGAGCAGGCCTATCGGCTCTATACTCTGGCCCTGGCGGGAGATGCCGATCTTGGTTCCATGAACCGCCTAAGGGAACGGCAGGGCCTTGATCCCCTGGCCCGGTGGCGGCTGGCGGCGGCCTACTGGTATGCGGGTCAGCGAGACACAGCCCGGAATCTGGCAAACGGCCTGGGAATAACGGTCGCCCCGTACCGCGAGTACGGCCAAACCTTTGGGTCAGCCTTCCGGGACAAGGCGATCATCCTGGAAACCCTGGTACTGCTGGGGGGATCTGAAGCGGATGCAAAAAGCCTGTTTGAACAGGCGGCCAATACCCTTTCGTCCGGCGATTGGCTTTCCACCCAGGAAACTGCCAATGCCCTCAGGGCGGCCATGCTGTATATGCAGGGCAGTCAGGGATCATCCCGAAATGGAGAGCTAAGGGCGGAGTATTCATTCGGCTCAGGGAACGGGAAAAATAATGTCAGCTTTAATTCCCAGACAACCCAGGTTTCCCTGGGGAACCCTTCCGGCACATCCGGCGTTTTTTCCGTTAAAAACAATTCGGTCTCGCCGGTCTATGCTCGTATTGCCGTCCGGGGACTCCCTGAAGAAGGGAAAGAACAGCCCCTTTCCAACGGCCTTAGCCTGACCGTGGAGTACCGCACCGAATCAGGTGCCATTAACCCCACAGCCCTAAGTCCCGGAAATGACATGACCATCCGGGTTACAGTTACCAATACCCGCCGAGTTAAGGTAGAAAACATAGCCCTGGTTCACCAACTCCCCGCTTCCTGGGAAATTGTCAATGACCGGATAGGAGCGGAGGGACGATCCCCATCATCTTTTGATTACCAGGACATCCGGGACGACCGGGTTATGACCTACTTTGGCCTTGAACCGGGCGCCTCAAAAATTGTTTCCATCCGGATAAATAACACCTACGGCGGAACTTACTTCCGTCCGGCGATTCATGCCTATGCCATGTACGATGAATCCGTGGCGGCCCTGATTCCGGGGGTGCGGTGATTGCAGGAGCGGGGGAAGATTGAATGGATTCGGCGTAAATTTTTTACGTTAAGGCACGATAAAAGCCCCCTTGTACTTTGTGGTTTGTTTGTTTTTATTGTTCTGTTTGCCTTTTCTCTGCCGCGGCCGCTTTTTTCTTCGTACTATTCGCCGGTGCTCTATGACCGCAGCGGAAAGCTCCTGGGTGCCATTGTCGCCTACGACGGCCAATGGCGTTTTCCCGAAGGGAGTACGGTACAGCCGGTAAATATAAAATTCGGTGAAGCGTTGATTGAGGCGGAAGACCGGCGTTTTAGAAACCATGTGGGGATTGATTTTTTTTCCATTGGCCGAGCCTTTGTTCAGAATATCCGGGCGGGCAGGATTGTTTCCGGCGGATCGACGATCACCATGCAAACGATCCGCCTTTCCCGATCCGGACGGAAACGCAGCATTGCGGAAAAAATTTTGGAAGCCTTCCTTGCCCTTAGACTTGAGTTTTCTTTTTCGAAGGATCAAATTCTCGGCCTATATGGGGCCCATGCGCCCTTTGGGGCAAATGTGGTGGGGATCGAAGCCGCTTCCTGGCGCTGGTTTGGCAGGTCTAGCGCCGATCTTTCCTGGGCGGAAGCGGCAACCCTGGCGGTGCTACCCAACGGCCCCGGCCTGATTCACCCCGGACGGAACCGGGAACTGTTGCGGGAAAAAAGGGATGCCTTGCTAGACCGCCTTTACGCCAGAGGGCTGTTTGATGAAGAAACCCTCCTTCTGGCCAGATCAGAGCCTCTTCCCGGTGAGCCTCTTCCCCTGCCTTCCCTGGCACCCCATCTTCTGGCTCGGATTGTTATGGAGGCCGGAGGCGTTAAAGAATTCAACTCGGAAAACAAGAATCATCCCTTGTACAACAGGGCATTCTCCTTGGTTACAACGATAGATTGGGAAGTTCAGCGGCGGGCATCGGCGATTCTTGAACGTTGGGCCCTTAATTTTGCCGAGAGGGGGATCAGCGCCGGCGCCTGCATCATCCTGGATACCGGGAACGGAGAGGCCCTGGCTTATGTTGGCAATGTGCCTTCCGCCGATGCTCCGGCGGTGGACATCGCCGCTTCTCCCCGCAGTTCCGGAAGTCTCCTAAAACCATTCCTTTACGGAGCCATGCTGGATACGGGAGACATTCTTCCTTCTTCGCTGGTCAGCGACATTCCCACCCGGGTAGGGAGCTACAGCCCGGAGAACAACTCCCGCACTTATCTGGGAGTTGTCCGTTCCGACGAAGCCCTGGCCCGGTCCCTTAATGTTCCAGCGGTCCGGTCTTTGCGGCTCTACGGGGTTGAACGCTTTGCGGATTTGCTCAGGGGATTTGGCATTACCACGCTGTTTCGCCGGGGGGAAGATTACGGGCTTCCCCTGATCCTCGGCGGTGCAGAGGTAACCCTCTGGGAAATTACCGGCCTCTATGCGGGCCTTGCCCGTTCTGCGGATCCCGCGAACAGGGAAGCTTTTTTCCCTCCCCGTTTTTTTGCAGGTACCGGTGGAGATCGCCGCCGCCGCAGAAAGGAACTTTCCGCCGGTGCGGCGTGGCTCACCCTGGAGGCGCTGACCTTTGTTACCCGGCCGGGAGAAGAAGCCCACTGGCAGGAATATGCAGGGTCCAGGCGCATAGCCTGGAAGACCGGAACCAGCTACGGAAACCGCGATGCCTGGGCGGTGGGAACCACTCCCCTCTGGACAGCGGGGGTTTGGATAGGAAACGCTTCGGGAGAAGGCCGGGCTGAACTGGTCAGCACCGCCACTTCCGCCCCGGTTCTCTTTAGTTTATTTTCCGCCCTGGATTCCATATTTGCCTCTTCGACCCGTTTCTGGTTTCCTCAGTATGCGGAGGAATTTACCCCCATCGAAATCTGCGCCCCTTCGGGATTCCCCGCGGGAGTCGACTGCGAAAAAACAGCGGTTTCTCTCATTCCCCGGGAAGCTCCCCGGCACGGCCCCTGTCCCTACTGCCGTACCGTGGCCCTTAACCAGGCAGGGGATCGGCGGGTTACGGCAGGAGCAGGATCGGAACCGGTTCGGCTGGAAAAGTGGTTTGTCCTTCCTCCTGCGGAAGAATGGTATGTCCGGCGCTGGAACCTGGACTACAAGCCCTTGCCGGCTCTCCGTTCCGGGCCCGGTGATCTTGATGGTTACGGATCAGCCATCCCTTCTTTGGCCCTCTTTAATCCCGAGCCGGATGGAAAAATTTACATCCCCAGAGAACTGGACGGCAGAGAAGGGCGGGTTGTGTTTCAGGCCGCCCACCGGGACGGAGGAGAGACAATTTATTGGCATTTGGACGATACCTATCTGGGGGAAACCTTTGTTTTCCACGAACTGGAAGCCCGACCCGGTCCTGGTTTTCATATTATTACCCTGGTGGATGGAAAGGGGAGCAGGATCAGCCGCCGTTTTGAGGTCCTTAGCGATGCGGATTAACGGCATGGCGAAAAAACGGCTTTTTCCGGCGGTTGTTTGCAATGTTTCAAATCATGGAATAATGTACGGCTAGCTGTCAAAATGATTATAATAATCAAATCTTGGCGAACACAGCCCAAGGCCCATCTGTATGAAAGTGCCGAATGAATTTATTTTTTCCCCCAAGTTGTATGTGCCGCCGCAAGTAATCTGTTATTAATACTGCTTCGCATTGTATGCAAAAATGTTTTTTGTTCCATTTCATTTTTATTGAAAATGCGTATTTTTTCGCCAAAATTCGCTTCGGAAAAAAATTTGGCGTTTATTACCTTTAAAAAATAACTATCCATTATTTCATCCGGCAATGATTCAATTAACCAGTGAAAATACCTGATATTATTTACATGCTTATTATTATCCACATCTGACTTATAAATATCATATTCAAGCTGATGTTTTTCATCATTTAAAACCTTTATTTTTTCAAAATTATTTTCCCGGGATATTTCCGGATTAATGCCCCACTTTGTTTTTATTTCGTCAATTATGGGAACAGGTTTTTTCTTCTCAATATCATAAAATACCCATATGCCTCTTGCTCTCCCAATAATATCTCCAGAATCGTCAAAAATTATATTTTCTCTATATCCTTTTACCAAAGTAAATTTCGACACCCATGTTTTTATTAAGATGGTTTCCTTGTATTTTGGATATCTGATCATATCAATCGTTCCAGAAGTTAATACCCAGCCGATATTTTTTTTTTCGAGGTTATATAAGCAATAATCAATACTATAAGAGTGTTCTGCTGCCGTTTCTTCCAATAATGTCAAAATTGTGGTTGGTGAAGCAACTCCATGTTTATTCATATCAAAATATCTAAGCTCAAATTTTTTATAAAAATAGTTTTGCATGTTGCCCCGCAGATCCTCCAAAACTATATGACCCCGGTTATGGGAAAAAGTTGCAATTATCCAATAAGAGGGCAGAAATTGTTTTATCGTCCTTGGGTTATCAATGGACACATTTGCTGTTTCAATAATGTTTGGTTTGCCCGCAAAAAATGTAATTTTTTTTATATTTAATTCCCGGAATCTATTTTGGATTTTCAGGCATTAATGCCTTTTATTGGATATTTTCCGGGACGTTTTTTACATATGGAATCAGGAATTTTGATTGTTGGACAGCTTTTGTCTTTCTTGGATTCATTGGCGGAAAAATGATAAAAGAAAGTTTTTCTCAGGATGAAAAAAAACGGAGGAAAATTCTTTTCAGTTAGGCAGGATACTGCTGTTGGCAATATCAGCAGTATAGATGCCCTTGCAGTCGGGGTAACATTTGCCTTTTTCGAAGTTAATATTTTTTTTACCGTAATAATTATCGGGTTAACAATTTTTTGCATCTCGATAATAGGGGTAAAAATTGGGAATGTTTTTGGAAAAAAATGTAAACCAAGGGCAGAATTTATCGGCGGCACGGTTCTTGTGCTGTTAGGATTGAAGATATTGCTTGAACACTTGTTCGAAGGCATGATTTAATGCCCTGTACTCACTCTTCACATAAAAGGCAAAACAGGGTAGCATGGTGCATTGTTTTTTTGGCAAAATGAAACCTGCATCCTGCCAATAAACCAGAGGGGATTTTGGTAATGAAAAAATATTTATTGTTGACCTTCTTGTTTTGCGTTTTGGCAGACAGTTATGCTCAGGATGCCTACAGAAATTATAAATGGGGGATGACTGTTGCAGAAGTAGCCCAGAACAGCAGCCGGTTATTGCCGGTGAATAATGTAACCAGGTTTTCCGATGTGATTTTCGATATAATAGCTTATTCAAAAAACTATATTGTTGACGGAAGGATTATTAGGCCCGTTGTTTTCAGCAGTGCAAGAAACGAGCGGCAATTATATGATGAAAACATTGCATTTTATTTTGAAAACAATAAATTAACGGCCATCAGTATTTATCATATGGATTTAAACAGCCCCGCGATCAGCAGGGATGATATTGTAATAAGATATGGAGAACCAAGAAAATACCAGTGGAAGACAGAGAACAAAGACGAAGACAATATTTTAGAATTATTTGCCGGCGATGCCAATAGATATATAGTGCTGCAGAGTATTACCCAGGGATCAGGAGCAGCAAAAAAGCTAATATTAAAGCATTTGATATTTGTTGATAAAAAATGGATTGATGAAAAACTAAAAAAATTTTTCGATGACTACAATAATGCGAAAGTTAATGAGGCAAACAGACTGTTAAATTGAGCTGTGTTTGTCAAGATTATACATGGTGCTGCTCCGGATAAAATTTGAATTTTCGGCTTGTCATTCAACCTTAAACCGGGCGATATCGGAAGTCAGGCTGCTGATATTCTCTTTGTTTTCCTGGCTTATTTCCAGCACACGGGTAACGGCGCTGGTGATCATTTCAGCGTTCTGTGTTACATCATCCATTTCACCCGCCACATTACCGCTAATCTGTTTAAGCTTGGTACTTTGCTTTAACACATCTTTGCTGGTAAGCGACATATCGGAAGAAGCGCGCTGAACCTCGCCGGTAACTGAATTAAGCCGCATAACCGCTTCCAGAATTTTTTGGCTGCCGGTTTCCTGTTCCTGCATCGCGCAGCGTATCTGTGTTTCTTGATTTGACACCGTTTTTACTTCCTGCTCAATAGTGCTAAAACGTCCCAGCACAACACTGGTGGACATAGTGATGGCGTCAATAGAGGTTTTTATTTTTTTAAGTACGGCACTGATGGTTTTTGATTGAGTACTGGAATTTTCCGCCAATTTGCGGATCTCGTCCGCTACTACGGCAAAACCCTTTCCTGAATCCCCGGCATGAGCTGCTTCGATGGCGGCGTTCATGGAAAGAAGATTAGTCTGGCTGGCAATGTTCTGCATTACCGAATTAATCTCCAAGAGCCCCTCCGACTCACGGGCGATCTCCTGAATGTCCTCGGAAACTTTTTGCAGGCCGCTTCGCCCGGCTTCAGAAGATTCCGCCAAAGAACTGATGTTTGTTGAATTCTTCATCAAGGTTTCTGTTACTGAACCTATACTTGCCAGCATCTGTTCAATAGCCGCCGAGGACTGTGATACACTTTCCGCCTGGATGGTGATTTGGCTGTTAAGACTGACCAGTCCCGCGATAATCCGTTCCATTGATGCCACCGAGCCGTTTACTTCATCAACTTGGGATAACACCATTTTCCGCATTTTCTGGATTTCTGCATCAATTTTTGTAATTGCCCGGGAGGTTTCATCCATGGTGGCGCTCAATTCGTCGCCGGTATCTGAAAGGGTAAAAGCTTTATTTTTGATGCCCCTAAGGAGCCCTCCGAATTTATCAAAAGTAAGGTTAAAAAAATCTCCCAAATTTCCTATCTCGTCTTTCTGTCTGACATTAAGCCGCCGGGTCATATCCCAATCGGCGGAAATTTGGTCAAGAGTTGACACCATTACGTTAAGAGGTTTCATTAGCCAGGTAATAAACACATAGAAGATGATGAAAATTGCGGCGATAATTGCCATCATCGCTGTAAAAATTACCGTCATGCTGCTGTTCAGGGAATCGGCAATGGTTATGGGAAGAATAGCGGCAATATGCCAGTCCAGGGTGGGGACCTTGCCAAGGGCGGCTACTTCTCCGGGCATATCAAAATATTGAATCTCCATGGAGTTCATTAGCTTGGACTTGGCAATAATTTCTGCGCCAATGGTGCCAAATTCTTTTTCTACAAGAACCTTGTCGGCCACGAGCGAAGAATCTTTTGCGCCTGTTATTTCGCCTTCTGCGTTAAAAAAGTACAGATCTGCATTGCCTGTATAGTCATCGTACATGGCATGGATAAATACTGACAGGTCGACACCGGTTCCTAAAATGCCAATGGGTCTATGGGAGGAATCAAAAACAGGCGCGTTGATCCAAAGATTTGTAACATCGAGGTCGGGGTTATAATTTATATTAAAATTATAGCGTTCCGTTTCATTACAATGTCATTAAATACCAATAATTATTGGGGTCATCAACATCAAGCGTAAAGGCATAGGCATCATCGGAATAAAACTTTTTGTCTGCGTCATTAACCCAGAAAACCGAATTACTTGCAAAAGCCCTGCGATACCCGCCAATTTCGCTAAAAGCGATTTTTTCCAGTTCCGGATCTCCGGGATTGGCGAAGTATGCCTGAATAATTGGAGAATCGGCCATTTTTAGGGCCACGGTAATTTCGCTGTTTACAGACGATTCCAGTTTGATCCGCTCAATTTCCACCGCCCGCGCCAGTTCCTGCCCCGCGTTGATATGGGCAATCTGCCATGTGGAAAGAATAAAAGCTGTGCTTCCGCCGATAAAAATCACCAGAAATAAAATAAGCGAAAAGAGCATTAATCTGCGCCTTATTGAAGTACGGATTGCCATAATATGCTCCTTGTTATCATACCATCCCCATTCCTTTGGAATGTTAAAATTTCCGGGACGGTTTCATTATTACAGAAACGGCTCTTTTTTGGAAGAGTTTTTGGTAATCATGGGATTACTGCTTATGAGCGGTTATCGCCATATATTATGCTTAATATATGTATACCATATATATGGTTAAAAATAATTATTGGTTTTTTTGCCATGGCATCGCTGGAACTTGATCTTCTCCTTTTTTCTATGGTACGCTTTTTTTACTAATTATTTTAAGGACGGTTTATGAACAATTTTGTTTCTTTCCTGCTCTTAGCCGCGTCCGGCGGCAATCCACCCCCTGGGAGTACCGATGGTCCGTCGCCGTTTATGAATCTTTTGCCCCTCGCTGCGATTTTTGGCATTATGTATTTTCTTATGATACGGCCCCAGAAAAAAAAGCAAAAAGAAACCCAGCGTATGCTGGCGGATCTAAAAAAAGGCGACCGGGTGGTAACCATCGGGGGTTTGCATGGGGTTGTTCAGACCGTAAAGGAAAACACAGTGCTTTTAAAAGTGGACGATAATTGCAAGGTTGAATTCAACAGAAGCGCCATTGCTTCGATAACAACCGCCGGCAAGGGAGAAGGCGAAGAGAGCGCTGACTGATAATGAGAAAGCGGAACCGGTTTATTATTGTTCTTCTGGTGATAGGTGTTTGTTTTCTCTTTATCAGCCCGACGATCCGGTGGTACTTTTTTGTTCCCGCCGAAGAACAGACCCTGGCCATGGGGTCCCTGGAGCAGATTCGGGACTATGCCCGCAAGACCGCAGAACAGGATCTGCAAAGGCTGAACGCCGCCCAAAATGATCTTCCGGAGGGCCTTGAATTCCTGTCGGATGCGGCAAAAAAAGCTTATAAGGGCAGCCGCCCTCCTACAGTCTGGGATGCAGCGGCGATCAAAAAAATCTTTCCCCGCCTGGACGTTCAGTTTATGATCGAGTCTCATTATGCGGACAAAATCCTAAAACTAAAGAGACTTCAGCAAAACTCCGTCCAACTGGGACTGGATCTTTCCGGGGGGCTTTCCATTGTACTCCAGGGCGATATGGACGGACTAAACGAAACCTTTCGTGCCCAGTCCGGCAGATCCTTAACCGACCAGGAAATGAACATCCTGTTTGAGCAGACACTAGAAGTATTAAATGGCCGGGTGGATCGTTTTGGCCTTACCGAACCGGTAATCCGCCGGCAGGGGGCGGATCAAATTTATGTTGAAATTCCCGGTGCCCAGGAACCGGAAAAAATCAAGTCGATCATTATGGAGTCTGGGGGGCTTACATTCCATCTGGTTGATCCGGAAGCAACCCAGATATTTACAAATTACCTTAGGGCAAATCCCGGTGTGGTTCCCAACGAAGACGGAACACTTCCTGTCCAAGGTGTGATCCCCGACGATACGCTGGTATTTGGGGTTTATAAAAAAGATCATTTTGGGCTGGATGAATTTGTCGAATACAAAGCGGTAGAAAAAGAAATAGGACTGGACGGCAGTCATATCCAGCGGGTCAATGTTGATCGAGATGACAAGATGGGTGATTTGGGGGTGTCTTTTTCGCTTGATTCAGCGGGGGGAGATATTTTTTATGAATTCACTTCCGCCAACACTGGAAAAAACCTAGCTATTATAATGAACAACCGCATAAAAAGCTATCCAACGATTCGGCAGCCTCTCCGTGATTCGGTAAGAATATCCGGCAGTTTCAACGCCGAAGAAGCAAACAACCTTGCCGCCACTTTAAGAAGTGCTTCCCTGCCGGTAAAACTCAACGTGGTCAGTCAGCAGTCCATCGGCCCTTCTTTGGGGGCGGATACGATTGCCCAAGGGCTCTATGCCCTCTTGGGGGGTCTTGCGATGGTACTGATCTTTATGCTCATCTATTACCGGACCGCGGGGATCAACGCGGTGGTGGCCCAAATATTGAACATCTATTTTATGTTCAGCATCCTTTCAGCGTTTAACTATACATTAACCTTGCCCAGTATTGCGGGGTTCATCCTAACCATCGGCATGGCGGTGGATGCCAACGTGATTATTTTTGAAAGGATGAAGGAAGAACAGCGGCTGGGCAAGAGCCGCCGGGCTGTAATTGATGCGGGCTTTAACAAGGCCTTTTGGGCGATCATGGATTCCAATATCACCACCCTTATTGCCGCCCTTTTCCTTTCGCAGTTGGGAACCGGCCCCATCAAGGGTTTTGCGGTATCCCTGTCCATCGGGATTTTTTCTTCGGTCTTTACCGCTCTCTTTGTTTCCCGGCTTCTCTTTGACTTCAGCACCGATGTAATGGGAACAAAAAAACTGCGGGTTAGCTGGTTTATTAAGCAGGATCCGGAGGCCCAGGGCAGTATCCGGGCCGGGGGGGTATGATGAGGCGGATAATTTCCTTTTCCCACTTCTTTATTCCCGCAGCGGTTTTTTCCCTGGCTTTGATCATTTCCGGCCTGGCAGGATATGTGTTTAAAGGCGGCTTTAATATGGGGATTGATTTCCGGGCCGGTCTTATACAGGAAGTCCAGCTTGCCCCCCGGGGATTCAGTCTGTCCTACGATGGGCCGGGTAACGCCATGATTTCCCTGAACAATACCGCCCTCTCCATTACCATATCAGGCGTAGGAGTTCAAGGATTTACCGCCCAATACCTTCTCTCCGATTACAATACTGTTGGTGCCTTTGCCCTGGCGGTAAATCAAATAGAAGGTATTTCTGCCACCCCCGCGGTATCGGTCTCTACTCCCTTTAGAGTTCTGGTGCTGGACGCCCAGGTTTCTCCGGTTTTACCGTCCTCCAATATGGAAAGCTACTGGATTCATTACCTTCCCATGGGCGCCGATCTGGTTCCCCTGGACGAACTGCGTTCCGCCCTTGCTTCTTTTGGGACTCCGGCGGTACAGGTATTGGGCGATCCAGTGGAACGGCGCTTTTTAGTCCGTATGCAGGACAGTGATATCGGGGCAAATTTTAATTCCGCCGATATTGGTATTGCCTTGGAAAATTATTTTGGCCCGGGATCGGCGGCGGTTACCAGTTCCAACTATGTGGGTTCGCGGTTTTCCAAAAACCTGGCAGATCAGGCAGTGTGGCTTTTGGGGGGAACCTTGTTGCTGATCCTGTTCTATGCCGCCATACGATTTAAATTTCAGTACGCAGTCGGGGCGGTGATTGGGATTATTCACGATGCCCTTATCATGGTTGCTTTTATTGTCTGGTCCAGGATGGAATTCAACACCACTACCATTGCGGCAATTCTGACGATCCTGGGTTATTCCATCAACGATACGGTCGTTGTCTTTGACCGGATTCGGGAAAACATCAGAATTTATCCCGATGAAGATTTTGAAACAGTCCTTAACCGGGCCGTCACCGAAACTTTAAACCGGACCTTTATCACAACCTTGACTACCATGCTGGCGGTGATTTCGCTCTATGTTTTTACCACCGGATCGATGAAAGACTTTGCCCTGGCTTTGCTGGTAGGTCTTGTTTCTGGGGTGTATTCCACAATCTTTATCGCCGGCGGAATTGTATTTCTTTGGGAAAAAAAGATTAATCGTAAAACCATAGAAAATAAAACGGTAAAAACGTAGCCGCTGCGCGGGTTTCTCCGGCATGAAGATAATTAGGGCAAGGGTTTTAGGATTCTGCATGGGCGTGCGCCGGGCGGTGGAAATGGCTGCCGCGGCGGTTTCTGCTGCCCCCTCCCCCCAGGCCGGATCTTCTATCTATACCATGGGTCCCCTGATTCACAACCCCCAGGTTCTTGCATCCCTGGCAAAACAGGGTATAATTATCCTGGAAGAAGCGGACCTTTTTGCCGGCACCGACGGCGCCGGTTTTCTCAAGCCCCTTAGCGGATCGGTGGTAATCATCCGCGCCCATGGGGTAAGCCCCGGGATAGAACAAGTACTCCGTGAACGGGGAGCGCAGATCATCAACGCCACCTGCCCCCGGGTCAAGGCCATTCAAAACGCCGCTCTGGCACTGGCAAAAAAAGGATACCGGGCTTTTCTGGCCGGAGAAAAGGATCATGCGGAAGTAAAGGGAATTTATGGTTATTGTTTGGAAGGATCGGAAACATCGGAAACACCCTGCATCATTGTAGGAAACCCCGAAGAAGCGGATAGCTCCGCCCGGGAACTACGGGAAACCGCAGGCGGGAAAACACTTCCGGTCAAGACTGCCCTAATCGGCCAGAGTACTATTTCCGAGGGTGAATACAATTCCATTGCGGAGGCAGTCAAAAGGCATTTTCCCGATCTGGAAGTAAAAAATACGATCTGCGGCGCCACTAGGGACAGACAGGATGCCCTGCGAGAACTTTGTTCGGCGGCGGAAGCCGTGGTTATTGCCGGGGGAAAGGAATCCGCCAATACCAGGCGGCTTCTTTCTATTGCCCAGAGCTGCGGCAAACCTGCATGGCTTGCGGAATCTGTGTCCGATTTACCTGAAGAAGCCAAGGCTTTTAATGTTATCGGCCTTAGTGCCGGTGCTTCCACCCCGGACAGTGTAATTGATGAAATAGAACGGGCATTGTTATAGTAAACAAGGTGAAAAATGAAAGCAAGTGAACTGGAAAAGGCATATAATCCAAAAGCCTTTGAAGACAGGATTTACTCGCAATGGAAGGAAAGCGGTTCTTTTAAGCCCGAAGGCAGAAATGCCGGAAGCAAAGCCGCAGCCTTTACCATCGTCATTCCTCCGCCCAATGTAACCGGTGTGCTCCACCTGGGTCACGGGCTGAACAATACCATCCAGGACATTATCATCCGTTTTCGCCGCATGAAGGGCGAGAAGACCCTTTGGGTGCCCGGTGCCGATCATGCGGGGATTGCCACCCAGCATGTGGTGGAAAAGAAACTTCGGGAAAAGGGAATCTCCCGCCACGATCTGGGCCGGGAAAAATTTGTGGAAGAAACCTGGAAGGTTGCCAGGGAACATCTATCGATCATTGATCGCCAGCTTGCCAGGATTGGGGCATCGGTGGACTGGTCCCGGGAACGTTTTACCCTGGACGAAAGTCTTTCCCGGGCCGTGAGGGAAGTCTTTGTTTCCCTTTATGAACGAAATCTTCTCTATAAAGGGAATTATTTGGTTAACTGGTGCTGTTCCTGCGGAACCGCCCTTTCCGATGATGAGGTGGATCACGAAGAAGTGCCGGGAATGATGTATCATCTCCGCTATCCCGTTTCCAAAGGAACCGGAGCCGGCGGGAGCGGGACCGTGGATTATATCGAGATCGCCACCACCCGGCCCGAGACGATGCTGGGGGATACCGCTGTGGCGGTCCATCCCGAAGATGGGCGTTACAAAAACCTCAAGGGTAAAAAAGTTCTCCTTCCTCTGGCGGATCGGGAACTGCCGGTCATCGTTGACTCCTATGTGGACAAAGAATTCGGCACCGGGGCGGTTAAAATCACCCCCGCCCATGATCCTGCTGACTGGGAAATGGCAAAACGTCACAACCTTGCGGTGATCAACATTCTTACTCCCCAGGGAACTCTGAATAATGAGGTCCCCGTAAAATATCGGAGCCTTCCGGTAAAAGAGGCCAGGGAAAAAGTCCTGGAAGATCTTAAGGATGGGGGGTTCTTTATTCGGGAAGAAGAGATCAAACATGCGGTGGGCCACTGCTACCGCTGCCATACGGTGATAGAACCCTTCCTTTCTGAACAGTGGTTTGTCAGGATGAAACCTCTGGCGGAAAAAGCCCTGGCCTCGTGGCGGCGGGGGGAATTAATCTTTTATCCCCGTAAATGGGAAAACACTTACCAGCATTGGCTGGAAAATATTCGGGACTGGTGCATAAGCCGCCAGCTTTGGTGGGGACACCGGATCCCCGCCTGGACCTGTGCCGTCTGCGGGGAATTGACCGTATCCCGAATGGATATTACCGCCTGTCCCAAATGCGGCGGCGCCCAGGTGGATCAGGACCCGGATGTACTGGACACATGGTTTTCCAGCTGGCTTTGGCCCTTTAGCACCCTGGGCTGGGAAAATCCCGCCTGCGATACGGCGGACTACAAAACCCACTATCCCACCACAGCCCTTGTAACCGCCTACGACATCATTTTTTTCTGGGTTGCTCGGATGATCATGGCTGGTCTTGAATTTACCGGCAAGGCGCCGTTCCGGGATATTTATATCCACGGCCTTATCCGGGACAAAAAGGGCCGAAAGATGAGCAAGAGTCTGGGGAATGGATTGGATCCTCTGGAACTGGTGGACGAGTTTGGTGCCGACGCCCTTAAATTCACCCTGGCCTTTATGTGTGCCCAGGGTCAGGACCTTCTTGTAGACAAGGAGTCCTTTAAGCTGGGATCAAAATTTGCCAACAAGGTCTGGAACGCCAGCCGCTATATTCTGATGAACCTGGAGGGCCGGAACCTGATGGAAAACCCTTCCCTCCTTCCCGTGGACAAATGGATCTATTCACGGCTTAATACAGCGGCCCGGGATATGAACGCTGCTTTTTGTTCTTACCGTTTTAACGATGCTTCCATCACAGCCTATGAATTTTTCTGGAACGATTTTTGCGGCTGGTATGTGGAGACCACAAAACTTTCCCTGAAAGGCGGCAGCTCCGGCGCAGAAAAAGACAGGGCCGCGGCGGTACTTCTGGATGTGCTTGTCCAATCACTTAAACTCCTTCATCCCCTTATCCCCTTTGTTAGCGAAGAGATATACGGCAAACTCCCCGCCGAATGTAAAGGGGGCAGCGGACTGTTGATCAATGCACCCTATCCCGAATACGGCGAAAACCGCAACGATCCCGAAGGGGAACGGCGCTTTGCCTTTCTACAGGATATTGTGCGCCAAATCAGAACCTGCCGCAGCGAATGTACCGTTACGCCGGACAAAAAACTCTCTGCCGCTGTACAGGCAGACGGGGAATTTTCTTCTTTTTTGAAAGAAAATGCAGAGATGGTAAAACTTCTTGCAGGACTGGAAACGCTTCAGTTTGAAGCACCCGGAACGGCAAATATGATTCAAACGGAAGGGGCGATTGGCCTGGCGGGAACGGATTGGGAAGCTCTGCTTTACCTGGGCGAAGCGGTGGATATTAAAACGATAAAAATAAAATTCGAAAAAAATATGGAACGGGACAAAGGGTTTATTGCCGGGCTGGAACAAAAGATAGCCAACCCAGAATTTGTAAAAAACGCCCCCCCCGAATTGGTCGAAAATGAAAAACAAAAACTTGCAGAGGCAAAAGAAAGGACCGGCAAAATAGAATCGTACCTAAGAGGACTAAAATGAACAGGCGGTTCCCGTGACTTCTTATGAAATGATGCTCCTGAAGGGTACATACCTGGCTCCCTATATGCAGCTTGCCACCCAGCTAATCGGAAAAACCCGGGAAGGGGGGGGCAATATGTTCCGCCACCAGTTCGATACCATGGCAACCCTAATCGACTACGGGTATATGGAATCGGTTCTTCTTAAGGCATCCCTGGTTCACGACATAATAGAGGATGTTCCGGACTTTAATCACAACCTGCTCCTTTCCATCGACTTTGAAAGCCCCGCAGTATACGATTTGGTTTTGCAGGTAACACGTAATCCCGGAGAAACAAAGGCCGAATTTCTTGCCAGGATACGGGAGTCCGGTTCTCAAAATGCAAAGATACTGAAATGTGCGGACCGGATCTCCAATATGATCGCCCTGGGTTTTGTGATACATACCGAATTCATCGCCCGGTACACCGAAGAAACGGCAAGGCATATTCTGCCCATCGCGGAGGAAGTGGACAAAAACATGTTCCATGAACTGGAATCTTTGGTTGCTTCCCGGCGAAAATACCTGGCCGCCCTGATTAATCCTGGGTGACCATAGAAATTGCTTGATATTCTCCCAGGGGTATAGTATTTTTGGACAGGAGCGGCACTTTTGAGCATATTATGAAAAAAATTTCTCTTACGGGCATTAAACCCACGGGCAGCCTCCACATCGGAAACTATTTTGGAGCAATAAAGCCTGCCCTTGATTTGACAAAAGAATATGACGCCCGGTATTTTATCGCCGACTACCACGCCCTTAATACCGTAAAAGATCCGGCGGAACTAGAGCCCTCTATCAGGGAAGTTGCCGCTGGCTGGCTGGCTTCGGGTCTTGATCCGGAAAGGGTGATCTTTTACCGGCAGTCTTCCGTTCCCGAAGTGTTCGAACTGACCGTCATGCTCATGGCCTTTACCAGTAAAGGGCTTTTGAACCGGGCCCATGCCTACAAGGCGGCAGTACAGGAAAATCTTGATAAAAAAAATGATCCCGATGCGGGGATCAACATGGGCCTCTTTACCTATCCGGCACTGATGGCGGCGGATATCATTCTCTTTGATTCCGATGTGGTCCCCGTAGGAAAGGATCAGGTTCAGCACATAGAAATGGCCCAGGACATAGCCCAGTCGGTAAATGCCAACTACAAGAAAAATATCCTAAAAGTTCCCCAAGCTGTAGTAACGGAAAATGTGGCGATAGTGCCGGGTCTGGACGGCCGCAAGATGAGCAAAAGTTACAATAATACCATTCCCCTTTTTACCCCGGAAAATCATCTCCGCAAACTAATCATGCGGATTGTTACCAATTCTCAATGCGTAGATGAACCCAAGGATCCCGAAGGAAGTCAAATTTTTCTGTTGTATAAACTCTTTGCTTCCAAAGGTGAACAGGATGCCCTGGCCGCCCGGTACCGCGCCGGAGGTATGGGCTGGGGCGAAGCCAAGGAAGAACTGTTCCGGGTGGTAAACCGGGAACTTGCCCCTTTGCGGGAACGGTTTAACGCTATCTATGCGGATCGCAGCGGGCTGGACCGGATCCTTGCCGCCGGGGCGGAAAAAGCCCGGTCCATCGCTGCCGCTACGGTAAAACGTTTTCGTAAAACCGCCGGCATAGATTAAATCCGCTGTTTTTTTGTATATTATATAAAGAAAACAACAAATCAGGAGTGTGTTATGGAAAAGAAAACAAAGCGGATTAACCTTGGCATTACCGCCTTCGTTTTGTTGATGATTTTGTTATTTGACTCCTGCCGGTCGCAGCAAACAGCTATTTCCGGAGGGCTTTCTCCCAAGCTGCAGAATCTGGTTATCGATGCAGTGTTTGAAGTGCTTATCAAGAAACCGGAAGAAAAGAACATTGTTTATGACAAGGAACCGGACTGGACCTTGATTCCCTATGCAATCCGCAGCGACAACTATTATTCTATCGGTACAGCCTTTGCCGTTTCTTCATCCGAGGTGATTACCGCTTTCCATGTAATTGATTTAAGTTCCAGAAGCGATGTATTTACGGAGTACTTTATCCGGGATTCAAAGGGAGAAGTATACGAGATTGATAAGATTCACAAGGCTTCCAACGAAAAAGATTTTCTGGTTTTTACCGTCAAGAACAGAACTTTTTCTTCTTGGTTTAATCTGGAACCTTCTTTTAAAATAAATACCCAGGTCTACAGCATTGGCAATGCCCTGGGGGAGGGAATTGTTGTGCGGAACGGACTCCTTCTGGGAACCGTTCCGGAAACTGAAGAAGGCCGCTGGAACCACCTTAAATCTTCCGCCGACGGCAACCCCGGTAATTCCGGCGGCCCCCTGGTTACGGCAGACGGTAAAGTTGTGGGAGTGGTAGTGGCCCTGCGGGACAATATCCTCTATTCCCTTCCCATATCAGAGGTTATTTCCGCCCCCTCCAACACCACCCATTACCGGTACCGGGCCAGCTACCAGCACCTCCTCCTGTCCAACCGGGTAGATATGGCATTTGAAATGGATGCGGATCTTCCTGCCGGCTACAAGGAACTGAGGAATGAAATTTCCGATGGTTTCGAAGCCTATTATCCGGAGCCCATGACCGAATTGTTTGCAGAAGCGCCGAAATATCTGAACGGTCCCAATAACCGGTACCTGCTGTTTCAGGCGGTACGATCGGACTTTCCCGAACTTGCCTTTGTGGACAAGAACGATGATCAGTGGAAAATTTCAGATCTCCGAGTCCAGAGTTTTGATCTTCCCGACGATGGAGTTTTGCTTCAATCAGAAGTATCAGGATTTTTGCTGATCAAAATACGCCGTCCCAAAACGGAAAACCTTGAGAAAATCAACACCGACCCAAGAACAATTATGGATACCTATCTTTCCGGGGTAAGTATGGAGCGGACTTTGGGAAATACCGGCAAATACCGGATTCTTTCTTTTGGCGATCCGGTGGAACGTTCCGAATACCGGGACAGCCAGGGCAGGACTTGGATAAAAACCTACTGGCTCCTGAACTTTGCAGATTCAATTGTTCTAGCCTATATACTTCCTATGCCCAACGGCCCGGTGATCCTGATGACCCGCCAAGATTCGGATGCCCGCCATGTGTATGAATGGGACATGGAAGCGGCCTGCGACCGTGTTTTCGCCGCCTATCGAGGGAACCTGGAAGAGTGGAATGAGTTCCTTTCCATGAAAAAGTGGATTCCCGATTCCCTGACTTCCTTTTCCTTTTCCTGGGATGAAAGAGAGAAAAATCTTTCCCTGACCCTGCCCCAGTTGTCCCTTCAAACCGGAGATTCCGTTTTTAACTGGACTTCCCAGACTTCTCTGCACATGGTCCCCGGCTATTACCTAAAGGATGAAAAAATAGAATACGGTTTCCGCTCGATCGTTGTTGAGCGGGATGTAAAGGGCACCGATTATTTTATCATCAGTCAACATATAAAACCCGATGAAAGGCTTGGAGTAAAAATGGTGGAGCAATGGAATGATGTTAAGGCTGCCAGGTATCCCTTCGACGGCATAAGCCGCCTTTCTGCCAAGGACAATACTGGTACCGCCGGAGGTCTCCTGACCCAGCCTAATGTGTCCGACGATGTCAGGTATTCTCTCTACATGGGCATGGAAAACCCCGGAGATGAAGAATCCCTCACTGTCCGTTACAAAAATCTGGAGGGAGGAATCTCGATCCATAAATAAGGAAACTGTGTGATTGTCTGCGAAGGGGTATGTTGATAACCCATCGCGGGGTTCATAATTTTTCGGTAACGAGTTTTCCCTTGGATCGATCAAGGCGGATCCGGACATGTTTTAAGGGTTCTGACACAAAAAGGGCTACTTGGCATATTTCGATAAGTGTCCCCGCCATGATTATTCCTGACGATTCTATTACGGCGTCCTCATCGGCGTTAAGCCGAGCCAGGACGGCGCTTGCTTTGGCGGCGGTTTGCCGCTGTTCTTCTTCCAACTGGGCTAGGGTATCTTCCATTTGTCTGCGCCTTTCTGCACCGGGGCTGGCCGGTTCAGGATTTTCGGCGCCTTCAGCCGCCAAAAGTTCCCTGAGTTTTTTTAGTTTGAAAGAAACAACCTTCAGTTGGTTATTCAATTTTTCCTGTTCCTGTTGAGCTGTAAAATCAACCCCGCAGTGGATTCGGGAAGATTTCCCGGTTTTTTTTCCGATGCCCCCGGTTCGGACACCATGGACAGCGTAGATCTCGCTTCCCAGGATCATCCCCTTATCGGTCATTTCCACTTTTTCCATCGTGTATACCGAGGAATTGACAATTTCCGCGTCAACCGTTACGGTTTTTCGGCATGCAGTTTTGCAGTTATCAAGAAATTTTGATCTTAACTCACCGCCAACTTTGAGCAGCGCCTTGCCCCTGCCGATGATTCCCCCGGATACGATCAGATCTGTTTTGGTTATCGCTTCGGTAACATCGAAGGTTTGCTTGATCGTTACCGAGCCGCCGGAATAGATCTTGAATCCGTCCGAGACAGGACCTTCAATAAATACATCACCGGGAAAAATGATATTTCCCGTACGGTAATTCACCGCCCCCTTGATTATTAGGGTTTCCTGAACGTTAAGGACACCCTTGTCTGCCACAAGCTGGCCGTTGATATCTGAATAGATAAAAATGCCGTCGCTGTGAGTATTGATTCCGGCGGACACCCCGTCGGGCCGTATCGTCCCATGGGGGATCTCCTGGCCGTAAATATCCCTGCCGTTTCGTCCTTCCTTGCGGGACTTGCGTTTTGCCAGAGCCTGTCCCTTTTTGACGATGACAAAGGGTGATATTGAGCGGTAATCAATCCGTTCGTTTTCCAGGGGAATAATTTCAGCGGGTTTGAGTTTTGGATTCACCTGGAAATATTCAAGGACTTCCGCTATCGGAGGATTTCCCCGGGCAACAGCTATGTCTCTTAACAGACGGCGGTTCAGATTACACTCTTTTGCCGCCTTTTCTATATTTTCCCGAAGTATCCCGTGGATCACCTCGGCCCGGGCCAGGGCGGCGGTGATCTGTTCGGTATCCAACGGTCTGCCTCCCGGCTGAGGAGGATAAAAATCGGCTTTTAATTCAAGTTTGCCGCCGGAAAATAATACTACAATATTTCCGTCGCTTCTGCCTCCTGAAAGAAGCAGCATACGATTAGCGTTTTCATTTCCGATTCCATCCGAGATTGCCATGTTATTCCAATTATCGACAACTGGGCTCTTTTTACAATCCTGTAAAAAAGATGTATTGAGTTTTTTGTTTTATTCTGCTAGTTTTGATGAGGGGATAATTATGAAAACAATATCTGTCTTAGGATCGGCGGCACTTGCCTTTTTTGTCATGACCGCCTGTAAAACCATTCCCAGCATTATAAATGAACCTTCCGTCAGTTTTGAATCCGTAGTGCTGACGGGTATCAATTTTAACGGCGCAGATATGAAGGCCCGGATCAAAATACAGAACAATAATCCTTTTTCCATACCCTTTCCTGAAATCACCTGGAAGCTCTTTGTAACTGATGCCCCGTTTCTTTCCGGAGTTGTTAAAAACAATAACAAGATCGCCGCCAACAACGCTGAAGTAATTGAACTGCCCTTTACCGTTTCCTACGATGGACTTTACAAAGCCCTAGATAACCTTATCCGGGCCGATGAAGCCCCTTACCGTGTTGATTTAAGCGCCCGTTTTTCCCTGCCGGTGCTGGACAGTAAAATCTTTTCCGCTTCGTTCAGCGGGTCCCTCCCCATGCTTAAAACACCAGCCCTTTCCTTTTCCGGAATCCATTTTAACTCCCTGGGCCTCAGCAAAGTTGAATTTGTTCTTACCTGGCTTGCGGATAACAAGAACGCGTTTGCCATTAATCTGGAAAAATTGGATTATGGCTTTTCGGTAAACGGTGTTTCCTGGACTTCAGGAACAGCCCCCCGCGTTTCTCTGCCTGCCCGCCGGACAATCCAGATCCCGGTCACTGTGAGCATCAATTCCCTTTCCATGATCCAGGAAATCGCCGCCTTGGCCGCCGAGGGAAAAGCCGTGAACTATACCTGTGGAGGAGAAGCAGTTTTGAGCCCTCAGGGTTTTGAAAACTTTGCCGCCCTGCGGCTTCCTTTTTCCTACAGCGGAACTACCAGCCTCATGCGCTAGACACTGCGGGTTTTATCAAGAGGAGTACATAATGATCATCGCTTTAAAACAGGACGCTTCCGATGATGAGATAGCCAGGTTTACCGCTGTCCTGGAACAAAGAGGAGTTACCGTTCATGTATCCCGGGGAACAAGCCAGACCGTGCTGGGCCTGGTGGGAGATACTTCGGGTTTTGATTCCGAAGCCATCGGCGCTCATCATCTGGTGGCCAAGGTTATCCGGGTACAGGAACCTTATAAGCGGGCCAATCGTCTTTTTCATCCCGAGGATACCCGTATTAGCGTTCAGAGCGGAACAGAACACCAGATCATAGGCGGCGGAATGCTGGGAATAATTGCCGGTCCCTGTTCTGTGGAAAGCGAGGATCAGATCATTGCTGTGGCAAAGGCGGTAAAGGCCGCCGGCGCTTCTTTTCTCAGGGGCGGAGTTTTTAAGCCCAGGACTAGTCCCTATAGTTTTCAGGGCATGGGCTGTGAAGGGATGAATTTACTAGCGGCGGCCAAAAAGGAAACAGCCCTGCCCCTGGTCTCGGAATTAATGGAAATTCATCAGCTTGAAGTATTTGACGAGATCGACATTATCCAGGTTGGGGCCCGGAATATGCAGAACTATAACCTCCTTAAGGAACTGGGAAAATGCAGTAAGCCGATTCTATTAAAACGGGGTCTGGCTTCCACTGTGACAGAACTTTTAATGGCGGCGGAATACATCATGGCCGGGGGAAACGAACAGGTGATTCTCTGTGAACGGGGGATCAGAACCTTTGAAAATTTTTCCCGAAACACCCTGGATATTTCCGTTGTGCCCTGGCTTAAACAAAAAACCCACCTGCCGGTGATTGTAGATCCAAGCCATGCTACCGGCATTGCTTCCCTAGTTCCCGCCGCTGCCAAAGCCGCCATTGCCGCCGGCGCCGACGGCCTTATTATCGAAGTCCATAATGATCCGGAAAGCGCCCTCTGTGACGGAGAACAATCTCTGACACCGGAAGCTTTTTCGGATCTTATGGGAACCTTAAAAAAATATGCCGAGATGGAAGGAAAACAGTTCTAGATATGGAAAGAGAACCCATGCCGCTTGAAAAGCGTATCGTTGGGATTGCCGGCCTTGGCCTGATGGGAGGAGCCATCGCCAGGGCTATGGGAAAACTCAATCCCGCTCTTATCCTGGCCCACGACATTGATTCTGCGGTTCTTCGATCCGCAGAACAAGGGGGCGTAATAGCCAAGGGCTTCGAGGATCCTGTTTCCATGCTGAGCCGCTGCGACCTTGTGTTTCTCTGTCTTAATCCTTCCACCTTGATCCGTTTTACCGAAGAACACATGACCAGCTTTAAGGAAGGCGCCATCCTTACCGATGTTGGGGGGATCAAGGAAAGTATCGCCGCTCTGGCGGATCGGGTGCGGCCTGATTTGGACTTTATTCCCGGTCATCCCATGGCGGGATCGGAGAAAGACGGCTTCCTTCATTCGGAGATGGTTGATTTTACGGGGAAAAACTATATCCTCACCCCGGTGCAGCGAAACAGGCCGGAGAATCTTACTTTTTTTAAGGATCTGATCCTCCGTATGGGATTCGCACGGATCACCGAGACCACAGCGGAAGATCACGATGATAAGATTGCCTTTACCAGCCAACTTTGCCATGTAATCGCCGCATCCCTGATTCACTGCGAAAGGGATACGGGAATTACCCGTTTCGGCGGCGGCAGCTTCGAAGACCTGACACGCATCGCTATGCTGAATGCGCCCATGTGGACAGAGCTTTTTCTGGAAAATCGGAAAAAACTTCTGGAACGCATTACCAGTTTTGAAAAAAGCCTGGATGAAATCAAGGAGATGATTGGCGCAGCCCGGGCGGAAGAACTGGAGGCCAATCTCTCGGCAGTCCGGAACCGGCGCAGCGCCATGGCGGAGTAAAGAATGCCTTGACGGGCAAATATATCACCCGGCAAGTGCTTCCCTTTGGTCTTAATTGAAAGTCAGGTTAAATACTCCGCTGCTTGCCGCGGGGAGACTTATGGTACAACAATATTCACAAGCTTGTCCGGCACGGTGATTACCTTGCTCACTGTTTTGCCTTCCAGCCATTTTTTTACATTGGGTAAAGCTTTTGCCTGCTTTTCCAACGCTTCCTTTGCAGAGCCTGCCGGGACGGTAAATTTATCCCGAATTTTTCCGTTCACCTGAACCACAATGGTTACTTCGCTTTCTGCGCAGAGACTTTCATCCCATTCGGGCCAGGTTTCTTTTGAAACAGAATTTTTATGCCCCAGTTTTTCCCAAAGTTCCTCTCCCAGATGGGGAGCATAGCAGGAGAGCATCTTAACCAGCGGTTCCCAAAGCGGAACGGGAATGTTTTCTGTTTTTGCCAACTCGTTGGAATAGATCATCATGGCGCTGATGGCGGTGTTAAAATTCAGTCCCGCCGTATCGCCGCTCACCTTCTTGATCGTCTTGTGAAGGATCCGGGTTAATTCATCATGGGCCGCATCGCCGGATCCGGACGGCGGACCGCCAATTTTATCGCTTAATGCCCATATTCGTTCCAGAAAACGGGACACGCCGATAAGCCCCGCTGTATTCCAAGGTTTGCTTACTTCCAGGGGACCCATGAACATTTCGTATACCCGCAGGGAATCGGCGCCGTGGTCCCGGACAATTTCGTCGGGGTTGATGATATTTTTTAAACTTTTGCTCATCTTGGCGATTACTTCGGTTACTTCTTCGCCGGTGGTTTTTTCTGCAAAATGACCCCCGGGCTTTTTTTCCACCTGATCGGCGGGAACCAGGGTTTTGTCTTTCCGCTGGTAGGCAAAACTGGTGATCATCCCCTGGTTCACAAGCCGCTGAAAGGGTTCCGTAGTGTTTACCAGGCCAAAGTCGTAAAGGACTTTGTGCCAGAACCGGGCATAAAGGAGGTGCAACACGGCGTGCTCTACTCCTCCCACATAGAGATCCACCGGTGCCCAGTAATCGATCTTGTCCCTGTCCGCAAAGGATCCGCTGTTCTGCGGGTCCAGGTAACGCAGGTAGTACCAGCATGATCCGGCCCATTGAGGCATGGTGTTAGTTTCCCGCCGGGCCGGGCTGCCGCACCTGGGACAGGTTGTGTTTACCCACTGATCAATGGCCGCAAGGGGGGACTCTCCGGTGCCGGTGGGAGTGTAGGACTGAACATCGGGCAGTTTGAGGGGAAGTTCTTTTTCTTTTAATGGAATGATGCCTGGACGCAATTTGCTGTCTGAATCGTATTCAGTATCTGGGCTGCCTTCGGCGGCGCATTTTTCGCAGTGTACCACGGGAATCGGTTCACCCCAGTAACGCTGGCGGCTGAAGACCCAGTCCCGGAGCTTGTAGTTTACCGCTCGTTTTCCCAGGCTGTTTTCTTCCAGCCAGCTTGTCATGGCCTTGACCGCTTTGGCAGTAGGAAGGCCATTGAGGAAACCGGAATTAACCGACCAACCGGCAGCGGTGGTGCATTGATCAGGAACCGCCGGAGAATCTGTCCCGGCGGGATCTGCCGGCACATCATTGACAACCTGGATGATGGGCAGATTAAAGGTTTTGGCAAAATCCCAGTCCCGTTCATCATGGGCGGGGACCGCCATGATCGCTCCCGTGCCGTAGGAAATAAGGACATAGTCGGCGATCCAGATGGGGATCTTTTTTCCGTTTACCGGGTTGATTGCATAGGCCCCGGAAAAAACACCGGTCTTTTCCTTTGCCAGATCGGTTCGTTCCAAATCGCTTTTCTTTGCCGCCGCTTCCAGGTAGGCGGTAACGGCGTCTTTTTGTTCTGCGGCTGCGATCTTTTCTATTAGGGGATGTTCCGGGGCCAGAACCATATAGGTGGCACCGAAAAGGGTGTCCGGCCGGGTAGTGTAAATTTCCAAGGCCAATTCATCCTGGTTTTTCGGATTAGCCGTATCATTTTGATTAGTTTCAATTTTAAAGATTGCATTAGCCCCTTCGGAACGGCCTATCCAGTTCCGCTGCATCTGTTTAACCGGCTCGGGCCAGTCCAGGCCTTCCAGATCTTCCAGCAGCCGCTGAGCGTAGGCGGTGATCTTCAAAATCCACTGACGGATCCGTTTGCGGATAACCTTGGTCTTACAGCGTTCGCAGAGGCCGTCCACCACTTCTTCGTTGGCCAGCCCTGTTTTGCAGGAGGGACACCAGTTGATGGGGCTTTCCGCTTCGTAAGCCAGGCCTTTTTCAAAAAGTTTAAGGAATATCCACTGTGTCCATTTGTAGTAATCCTTATCGGAGGTGGCCACTTCCCGGTCCCAGTCGTAAGAAAAACCCAATGCCTTGATCTGGCGGCGGAAGTGATTGATGTTGTCCGCTGTGGTTTTGGCAGGGTGGATCCCCATTTTAATTGCATAGTTTTCCGCCGGAAGGCCGAAGGAATCAAAACCCATGGGATGAAGCACAGCATAGCCATTCATCCTTAAATAACGGCAGTAAATATCTGTGGCGGTGTAGCCTTCCGGATGGCCCACATGGAGTCCTTGGGCGGAAGGATAGGGGAACATGTCCAGCACATAGCGGCGCTTTTCTTTGGGGATCGTTGGATCTTCAATTGTTTTAAAAGTTTTTTGTTCTTCCCAGTACTTTTGCCATTTGGGTTCTATGGTGCTGAATGGATATTTGGCCATGATGAAAAACTCCTATTTTATCATACGAATTGTCCGGCATATGTGACAATAGCGTACCGGTGCTGCATTGACCAGGACCATACGGGAACTGGTATGATAGAAGCATGAAAAAACATGCAGTTTTGCTGCTTCTTGCCCTTGCTTCGGGCCTTGCGGCTCAGAACTCCCGGTTTTCTCAACCCAATTATGCAGATTTTTCCCTGAAAAGTTTACAAAATTATCCCTACAAGGCAAGTCCCATAACCATACAAACCCTGGCTTTTAAAAACTCGCTGCAATATGCGTACAATGTCAGTTATACATCCATGAATTTGACGATAAGCGCCCGGCTGAGCATACCGGCGATAAAGCTTGATAGTATCAAGGGAATAGTGATCATGCTCCGGGGACACCAACCCCCCGGGGGCTACTATACGGGGAAGGGAACGGAAAATCCCGCCAAAGGCTATCTGCAGCGGGGCTGGGCGGTGATATCGCCGGATTTTTTTGGCTATGGCGCTTCTTCTCCAACTCCCGGGCCGGGGCAGTTCCATCAGTTTTATTCTACCATAAATGCGGTGGAATTATATAAAAGCCTGGAGCAGCCCGATTTCCGTTTTGCCTCCGCCGTTTCCCAGGCAAACCGGATCGTGCTTCCCGGCGCCTTTAAAAAAATTGTTCTCTGGGGCCACAGTAATGGAGGCCAGGTGGCTTTGCATTTTCTGGAGATCATACAGAAGCCCGTTTCTACGGTACTTTGGGCGCCGGTAAGCTTGGCCTTTCCGGACAGTTGGGTCCATTACCGCGGCAGTATTGAATGGGCGGAACAATTTAAAAAAGAGTATCCCCCGGCGGATTTTTCCCTTCTGGTGCACCTGGACAAGATCGCTCCCGGCACGCCCATACTCCTTGAACAGGGAGACAAGGATTACGCTGTTCCCAAGGCATGGAGCGACGCCCTGGCCCTGGCCATCGCTGCGGAGAATGCCCGCAGGGAACGAGCCGGCAGGGGCAAGATTGAACTGCGTTACGAAATTTACGCCAACGCCAATCACAACCTGAACCCCTATTGGAGTACGGTCCTTCCGCGGGACGCTGCATTCTGGGAACGTTAGAGGATGAGATCATGAATATTTTTAGTGAAGAATCGGTAATCCGTTTTTCCAACATCGATCAAAGCGATACCCTGACTATGGCTTCTACCTTTGATCTTTTTCAGGAAGCAGCAATGAACCATGCTGAAATTCTCGGGGTGGGCCGGGAAGCGATGATGCAAAGCGGCAATGTTTGGATCCTCTCCCGGCTTTCGGTGTTTATGACCCGCCGTCCCAGGTTCAGGGAAAAAATTGTTATCCGGACCTGGCCCCGCAATGCAAATAAACTCTTTGCTGTTCGGGATTATGATATACACTACTCAAGCGATAACTCCGGCATACAAGGCGGTCTTGGCCATGATACTGCTCTGGTCCAGGGCAGAAGCGGCTGGCTTGTGGTTGATATTGAAAAACGCCGGCCCCTGCGTCCTCAGGCCGCTGTGGAAAACCTGCCCCCCAACGAAGGGATCAACGCTTTGCCGGGAGAAAATTTAGCAGGCAATGACCCGCCCCCTTCCCTGGCAGTCCGGGATTTTTCAGCCGCCGGCCACATTCTGCGCCGGGCCTGCTATTCCGATATTGACTACAACGGTCATGTAAACAATGCCCGGTACATCCAGTGGATCCAGGATTTGTTAGATCCGGTTATTCTCGATAATGCAAAACAGATAAGGCTGGATATCAATTATCTCGCCGAAGTCTTGTACGATGAAATCATTGGCCTGTTTCTTTTGCCCATAGAAACGGAAAATGTCCCCGATGACAGCCCCTTGTGCGGGCAGACACCCCGGCCCTGTACGGCGGCCTTTGCTATAGAGGGCCGGCGCTTTCTGGAAGCCCGGCAGGACCCGGAAGAGGCCATACCGGTATTTCGGGCGGAACTGCGAACCGGCTAACATTCTATGGCGTCAAAACAAGTGAGCAGAAAGGGCTTTTTTGTAACCCCGGCAATTCCTTGCATAGATAAGCATTGAAAATGACATAATAAAGATATACAATTTATGCAGAATGACTGTCCCAGATAATTTATCTGCTAATGAACTAGACGAACACATACGAACGCTGGTACATTCAGAACAACCGATCATACTTATCACCCCTACCTTTCCCCGGGCAATGGAACAATATATGGAACAGGTATTGACTATATTTTTGAAAGCAGTACAACAAGAAGCAATAACAGATTATGTCGTTTATTTTGTTAAGGAATTAATGGGGAATGCAAAAAAGGCAAATACAAAACGGGTATATTTTGATGAAAAAGGACTTGATATTCATTGTTCGGAAGACTATCTGGAGGGGATGAAGTCATTCAAAACCGACATAGTGGAAAAAAAAGACTACTATTTGACCTTACAGGAAAAACATGGATTATACATACAATTAAAACTGTGGAAAGAAAAGAAGAAAATTAAGATAGAAGTAACAAACAATGCGAGGATTACGATGATAGAAGAAAAACGAATGATGGACAAAATCGAGATGGGAAAGCAGTACAAAGCATTGGAAAAGGTAATAGCCGACACAATAGACGACATGGAAGGATCAGGATTAGGCTTAATAATTCTTGTTTTGATGATGAGAAAAATGGGAACAAAGGCTGAACAGATAAAAATAGAGAAAGGAGAAAACGAAACAAAGATTGGGGTGGCGATACCGGTACGTAAATAACCTCAATGGAAATATGTTTTTAGGATGGTACGATTGCCAATGAATACAGTTATTACTGAATTTGATATTGTTATACGCCTGGGTATGGGATTTATTGCGGGCGGTATTATTGGTTTTGAGAGATCGAGCCGCCGTCAAGTTGCCGGCCTCAGAACTCATATTCTTATTGCCCTGGGTGCAACATGCCTTATGATGCTTTCGGTATGGATCCCCCAGAAATTTACTTCAGGGACCGGCGATCCGGGACGTATTGCGGCCCAGGTTGTTTCCGGCATGGGCTTTCTTGGGGCAGGGGCAATTATCCGTCTGGGCAGTAACATTAAAGGGCTTACTACGGCTTCATCTTTGTGGCTTGTTGCTGCAATCGGCATGAGCATCGGAGCGGGAATGTATGCTGCGGCGCTTGTCGCCGAAATCCTAAGTCTTATTACCCTGATGCTCTTAAATCCGCTGGAACGAAAATTCTTCCCCGAAGTACAGAATAAATTACTGGAACTATACTACAATCGTTCTGTCGAACCCGATACGGAAGCGGCTCTGGAAATTCTTAAAAACTTCGGCATAGAAAGCCATTCCCTGAATGTGAACCTGGCCAAGGGAAAAAGAAAAAACAACAAGGCCCGTTTCCTTGTAAGCATCCCTGATATGGTCGATATTTCCAAACTTGCAAAAGCCCTTAAATCTTCAGGCAATATTATCCGTCTTGAGATAAAAGAAAGAATCTAGCCCAGGGTACCAGATGGCAGCTGTCCTATAATGCAAAGTATGCCGTTGTGTGCGATAAAAGCACTATGCGGTTGCTGGTTCCTGCTGGGTTCGTTGAATTCTGAAAAGCAGACCCGATCCCCAAACGCTGGTACGGTTGCGGCCGTTTTCCTTGGATTGATACAGGGCTTCATCGGCCCGGGAGATTATGTCTTCCGGGGCGGCATTGGTGTGCTTGTCAAAACTAACTACCCCTAAGCTGATTGTTACCTGAGGGAGAGGAGGCTTCCATGGGACCTTCAATGCTGATACCGACATACGCAGCCGTTCTGCTACCAGCCAGGCGGTCTGCCGGGGTGTATTGGGAAGCAGAATAGTAAATTCTTCGCCTCCAAAACGGGAAGGAATATCCCCGGTTCGGACGGTTTGTTTTATGGTATATGCCAGACTTTCCAGGACCCGGTCTCCCGCTAAATGCCCATAGGTATCGTTAAAGTTTTTAAATTTATCCACGTCCATCACCATCAATGAAGAAACCGCCGATTCCCGTCTTGTCCTGGCAATTTCTTCGTTTAGACGGGTCATAAAATAGCCATGGTTGTACAGCCCTGTTTTTACGTCTCTCACCGAATGCTCATAGTGCAAATTGTTCTGTAAGGCCTGGGAAAGAAAAGACATAAGCTGTTCAAGAAAAAAAAGTTCATCCGGGGTATAGCCTATGTCAAGAGCTTTTTTTTCTACCATCATTTTTTTTCCAATCAGCACAACGCCATATAGGCCAAAAGGTCCAATAATGGGAACAAGCAGTTCCGGGTTTAGTTCCTCCAGAGTTTTTTGTATCTTAGGATTAAGGTTGCTTTCCTGGAGGGCAAAAATTTCGTAGGCCACCGGTGAAGGGTATTTTTTAAAAAAAGATTCAAAAGGCGCCATTGACTGGATCGGTACTTGAATATCTATCAGTTTATAATTTTTGTAATTTTTTATGACCACATCCTCCCGGTTTCGATGGGGTTTCCATAAAAAAGTAATGAGCAAAGGTAAAAACCGATCAGAAATTCTCCAAATCGCCGCATCCAGGATTTCGTCAATAGTAACCTTGTTAAAGATTTCTACCGCCCCGGCAAGAAGGTTTTTGCAGTTTTTTATTTCCCGGTTATAATTATCAATGAGATTAAATACGCCCAATTCTTCCAGGAGCATATAATTTTCAACAACCTTGGGGTTGGAAATAAAATCAAGATTTTCCGCATCTTCAATCATGTTATTGAATAATGGTCAGCAATGGCGCCGCGCCATTCCGCCTTTTTTTCCTTGTCTTCCCATTCAAAGATCTTTTTTATGGTAAAGTTTCTGGATTCTCCTTTTCCGTTGTTAAAATGAACAATTCCAAAACGGCCGCCGCCAATGTAGCTTAAGGAATCTCCTGTTTCCAGGATTTCCTGCTCTGCCAGTTCTGTCATAACGCAGTCAAAATGAACGGGTTCTCCGGTATGCTTATCCTTCAGCGCCGTATGAGAATCCGCTATGGAATGACCACATCGGCAGCAATTTAAAACAGGCAGGGGGTCGTTATTCAGTTTGGGGGCAATCCAGCGGGGGCGTTCATGGGGGGATCCATTTTTGCTGCTTGGGGTGAATCGTTCCTGTTTCTTTAATCGAAGGGGGCCATCGGTCTTATATGGAGGTCGATCCTGGCCTAACCTTTGGTTTTGGCTTTCGGTGCGGGTTTCAAGGCCCTCAACGGATCCGGGCCGTCCAACTCTGTTTTGCCGCCCATTGGCACCGGACAGCGGCGAAGTATGCTGAAAATCACCCCTGCCTTTGCTCTCCGGAGTATTTCGGGAATCCTGGCCTGCATTTTCCTGGCTGTTCCTTCTGAAATGCCGGCGGCGGCTGTGGTTATTTTTTCCGTTCAACGGCCCCTCCCCTGTGACTACCGGTAATTTCATTACTGAGTACTTGGGCAATTCGCTGTATGGCTTCGAACAGGTAGTCCTCGTCGTTTATTTTTTGCTTGAGAAGATTTAGCCTTTTTGACAGATCATTTTCCGCAATAGGAAAAATGTCTTCTTCCACCGCAATCATGGGGACTCCGTAAACGCCGAAACCAGATGAACCATGGGTTCCCTGGGCCGTAAAAAAACGACATCAAACCTTATCGATCTATTATTATATTTTCGATGGGATTCAAGAAAATACTTAGCTGTTTCTATGATACGGCGCTGTTTTTTGGGGGTTATCCTAAATCTGAGATTTTCCAGCCCATAGGCAGGCCAGGTTTTTACTTCTACAAAAACCAGAACCCCTCCGTCCAGCACAGCTAGATCAATTTCCCCTGATTTGGATCGGATATTGCGGCCAATGACCTGCATCCCCTTTTTTTGCAGGGCCAATGCGGCCAGTGATTCCCCTTTTTGCCCTATTTCTTGTCTAGATCGGCCGGGAAAAATGGGGCAGCCGTTGTCCTTGCTTTTTTTTTCCTGAACAATAACCGGTTTTATCATAATTTTTTTGAAATTTCCTTGGGATCCAGTGCCCGGGCAATAAAAAAACTCTTTTCGGTCAGGAGGTCGATTAATTCTCCTTCGTCTTGCCTGTACATTTTACCGAATTCGTCGATCAAGATGCGGATTTTTGGCCGCAATGGAGCATCACCTTGTACTTCCGTTACCCTGGCTATGACACCATTGTTAAGCAAAATGATGGACCCAATGGGATAGATACCCATGGTTTTGATAAAGGCTTTTAGAATATCCGGGTCAAAACGCCGGGAATTGTCGGAAAGCAGGTTTTTCATGGCCTGGTAACCCATCATGGAATTTCGGTAAGGCTTTTCGCTGACCATGGCTTCAAAAGCATCCGTCACGGACACAATCCGGGCACCACTATCAATATCGGTGCCGGAAATACGCCGGGGATATCCTTCGCCATCCCAGCGTTCATGGTGCTGCAGGGCAACCAGTCCCACATCCTCGGGGTAAAGCAGTTCTTTGGTTATGATTTTATAAGCATACAAAGGGTGGGCCTGCATACGCTGCAGTTCTGCCTCGGACAGTCCTCCGGATTTATCGGTTATTTCTTTGGGCAGCCGGAGCATTCCAACATCATGGAGGAGGGCGCCGGTAACTATTTGCATCACTTTGTGGTGCGTGAATTTCAATTCCGTGGCGATCAAAGCGGCCAAAATGGCGGTGTTCACCGAATTTTTTGCCAGCATATGCCCGGAAACTTCTCCGCCCAGGATAAACCCTATAATATGGTCTCGTTCTTCCCTGACTGCCTGGAGAAGCCGCCCGGTCAGGTTGTCTACGGTCCGGGGCTCCACGGAAATGCCTGATTCAACATTGGAAAAAACCGCATCCAGCCGTTCAATCAGGTCGATATAACTGCGATAAGCCCCTTTGTTTTCCTGGACATCTACCAGGGAAAGAACATTTCCGGTAGTTTTTTTTGGCCCCCCGGAAAGTCCTGGAAAAGCCTCATCGGGTTCTACGGCTGGAATGTCTGGTTGTTCTGTTAGTTCTAATTCTTCGGTTACTTCATGTGCAACTTCGGCCTTTACCGGTTCTCCCTCAGTGGATACAACGGAATAACCCCAGTTTATCAAGTGATCGATATCTTTTTTCCGGATCGCAATACCTGCGGGGACTAAAAGGCTGTTTCCTTCGATATACACCGGGGCGGAAAAAACCATTCCCGGGTGGAGGGTTTTTACTTCGATTTTTTTCATCCCGTGTGTCCTTTTTTATTCCAAAGATTAATTCTCAATGGATGCTGATTCCCTTGCAAGTATAAAGGCAAGGATCTTTGCCACTGCCTCCCAACACCAGGGAGGAATATAATCTCCCGGTTTGGAGGCTTCAAGCATGGCCGCTAAGCCAGGATCTTCCACTATGGCAATGCCTGCTTTGCGGGCTTCCTCCAGAATGCGTTCCGCTTCCCGGCCTTTTCCGCCGGCGAGAAGCAATGGCGCCGGCTGGGGGGGATTATAGGCAACGGCGGCGGCTTTCTTCCCTTTATTCACTTTACACCTTCTCGTCTATTGATAGCAAGAGTTCTTCTCTTGAATCGGCAAAAAGGGGAGGTCTCTCCATGAAAAATACCCTGTTTGAGGCGAGGCCGAGGGTTTTTGCAAGTTCCTTGGCGAGGTTTTTTTTATCTGCCGGTGTGTATTCCGGTTCAGTAAAGATGATTACCCGATCTTCTGGATACGTTGAATTTTTGGCAAAATTTGCCGGATTTGGTTTTTCCAGGGTAATTAGCCAATGTTTTCCTTTGCCTGCGCCTGACACCTTGATATCCGCAGTTAATCGTTCGGAAAGGGTGGTTTCAGCCGAAAAGGGGGTTTTGCTTAAGAAAATTCGCAGGGAAACGGTGAATTCAAGGCCGTTTTTGCAGAAGGAAAAAGGAATTGCTGCCCAGCGGCCGTTTTTTCCGGTGAGCCGGTTGATCAAGTCAAGGAGGGGTCTTTTTTCCAGGATTTCCGTTATCTGCCATTGCAGTGCCGGAACCTGTAGTTTGGGCTGGGCTTGGCTGTCAGCTTCCGGGGAGTGTGGAAGATTTTCCTGCGAAGGATCCCTGAAATTGCCTCCTGCTTCTTCTCCCTGGCTGCGTTGTTTCTGGTTTCCCAGAGGAGAATCCCCTCCTTGTTCCGGATTTTGCTCTGGCGGTTCCTGATTATCTGGATTGGCTGAATGTACCGGGGTTCCGGCAGGATTGTCCTGGATAAAACTTTTAAGCGATCCTTCAATGGCGGCGGTATATTCGCCAAGGGCTTTTTCTCCCAGTTTTATGCCCTTGTCCGCGGCGGCGGCGGATCCCAGGGCAGCAGCTTCCTGTCCGGTTTTTCCTGTTTGTCCCAGCACTTCCCGGCGGAGGGTATTCAGCAGTTTTGACTCCAAGGGCAGGGAAAAAAAACGAGCGAAGGCGAGAATTGACCGGGATAGGTTATCCTGGGGCAGATTAAGGGAAGAAAGAAGCGCCGGTAGTTTGGCGGCAGATCGTTCTACCATGGCCGCCGGTTTAACGGGAGAAACAGCCGGTTTGGTTTGGGCAGCGTCTTGTTTATCTTGAACGGCCCTATCAGCATTTTTTACGGTGTTTGACGGAACAAATGTCTGATTAGTACCATGAACTTTCAAGGTAGTTTCAGCGTACTATGCCTGGCTTTCAGTTTTGATTTCCATAGCTTTGACCTTGGAGGCTTTTTTGATGATGAGTTCCTTGATTTTCGCGGCCTTACCGATCTTGTCCCTGATATAGTACAATTTGGCTCGCCGGACCCTGCCGGGCCGTACCCGTTCCACCCGGGCAATCCGGGGGGAATGAATGGGGAATACCCGTTCCACTCCCACGCCGTAGGAATTTTTCCGGACCGTAAAGGTCTTCCCAACCCCGGAATTCTTCATCGCAATAACCAGCCCTTCATAGATTTGGATCCGTTCGGTTTTTCCTTCCACGATCTTAAAATGGACCTTGACCGTATCGCCAACCTTAAAATTGTCTAGTTCCGACTTCATCTGGGCGGCTTCAATCGCCTTTATCTCGTTCATTGTCTTCTCTCACTTTCTCTATGAGTTTCACGGTTTCCGCATCAAAAAGCCCTTCCCTTAAGCCCCGTTCCAGGAGCTCAGGCCGGAAAGCAAGGGTTTTTTCCACCCGCTTTTTTTGACGCCAGCACCGTATATTTTCATGATGTCCCGATAACAGAACTTCAGGAACCTTCATCGTATCAAAAATTTCAGGCCGTGTATACTGGGGATACTCCAGGAGTCCCCCGGAAAAACTTTCCTCCGTCAAGGATTCGGGGGTAATCACCCAGTCCACCAGCCGGTATATCGCATCAACTACCGCCAGGGCCGCAGCCTCGCCGGAGGACAGAACATAGTCTCCAATAGAAAGTTCCTCGTCCACATAGGTATCGATGATTCTCTGATCAATCCCCTCGTATCGGCCGCATATTAGAACGATTTCCTCCATGACGGCAAGCTCCTGTGCCCGCTTTTGAGTAAAAAGCCGACCCGATGGAGTAAGGCAAATTACATGAGAACTTCCGGCAGTATCTATCGATTTCAAAGCCCGGCTTAAGGGTTCCGCCAGCATGAGCATCCCTGGCCCGCCGCCATAGGGAGCGTCGTCGCAGGTTTTATGTTTGTCCAGGGCAAAATCCCGGATGTTTACCGCCCGGTATTGAATAATTCCCTTTTCCAGCGCTTTAGCCATGATGGAACTGGCAAAATATGCGTTGGTGATTTCCGGAAACAATGTTAGGACAGTAAATTTCATTCTAATATCCAGGGAGCCAGCAGTTCTGTCCGGCCTGCCGCCGGATCAACCGGGCCAAAAAATTCGTTCCGGAAAGGAACCAGCCGCTTTTCTCCCGGTACAAGGAGAAGTTCCGCCAGGAAACCGCCGCCCCCTTCGATCACATCGGTGATGAATCCTATTGTTTTGCCCCCGGCAATGACTTCCAGCCCCCGGAGATCCTCAACATAAAATTCCCCTTCCTGGAGGGGTGCTGCTTGTTCCCGGGGCACGAGGATTTCCGATCCCTTTAGGGTTTTAGCCGCCTCGGGGCTGTCTATTCCTTTCAGTTTGATCGAAAGGGGGGCGGTAAAAACTTCTTCAATGGTGTATTCTTTTTCCAGTGTTCCTAAGCGGAGGAGCGCCTTTTTCAGGCCAAGGAGATGGCCTTCTTCTCCCGAAAACGGTTCAATTTTTACCCGTCCGGTCAGACCAAAGGGTGAACCAAGAAGGGCCGTAGCAAAACGTTCGGTCATAATCCGGCTTGTCCGGAAAAACGGTTAACCCAGGATGTTAATCCAGGATTTCCAAAACCGTGTGTTTACCGTTTTTTGCGGTCGCCGCCTGGAGTACGGTCCTCATGGCCTTGGCAATGCGTCCGTGCTTGCCGATAACTTTTCCAATATCATCCGCCGCTACCCGGAGTTCCAGGATGGTGGATTTTTCTCCTTCAACAAGGTTAACCGTTACTTCGGAAGGGTTGTCCACCAGGGATTTGGCGATATATTCAATTAAATCTTTTTCCATTGTTTGATCCTTAAGGCTTTTCAATTTTCGGTTTTGAAAAAGCGCTTTTATTTTAGGGAAAAATCCTTTTTATTCAGAAGGCTCCGTACCGTATCGGTTACCGTAGCCCCGTTTTGAATCCAGGTTTTGACCTTTTCGGCATTAAATACAATCTGCTTGTCTTCGGCCTCAATGGGATGGTAGTAACCCAATTCTTCTATGGTTTTTCCGTCCCTGGGTACACGGCTGTCCATTACCACAATACGGTAATACGGCCGTTTTTTGGTCCCGAATTTTTTGAGCCTAATCCTTGCGCCCATGCAACAATCCTCCTAACTTCTGCAATCAATCTATACAACCGTCACCATGTGCAGCGCTGTAGAAGGTAAATCATACCCGAAAGGGGCGGGTTAGTCAAGGTGGCGGCTATTCAGGCTGTCTCATCGATTCGCCGGCAGTTTTTTTGACGGGGGTCCCCGCAAGGTCCCTGACGCTTTGGATAAAATCGCTGTCTCCCCGGATCTTGCTTATGGGAGCAGGAATTCTGTATGTCCAGTTAAAGGCGTTGGCGGTACCGGGCACATTGATCCGTTCCGAGGCGGGATCGGCGGCATACCATTTTTGGGACAGGTGGAGCAGGTCCTGGATTTGGAAAACCCGGAACCGGGAAGCGGCAGCGGCGGTATGCTTTAGAATGATCTTTGCTGTGCCGGGATTGTACACTTTTGGCAGCGAGGGCACGCCGATAAAGCCCGCAAAAATTTCCTGGTCCGCCTCGGTATTCCACCATTCCCTCAGGGTGGAACTATCATGAACCGAAGTCGTGCAGACCGACAGTTCAGGGTAGTTTTCAAAGGGTATATAGGGCTGGTCCTTTTTATCCCATCTGCGGCACCACCGTATTACCCTCAGACCCAAAATGTGCAGCCGGGAAAGAACCAGGGGTACGCATTCCGGCACGGCGCCCAGATCCTCTGCACAGGGAAGCATGGAAGAAGATTCGGTGAGGACCGAAAGAAGCTTCATTCCTTCCTTTTCCCAGATTTTTTCCGATTCGATCCTGTGTTCCATGATGAGTTTTTCCAGAGTTTCCCGTTCCTTTTCCGAGAGGGAGTCCCAGGCCGTTGAATTGGGGTAGTACCAGGAAGGAAAAAATTTCCCTTCTTCATATTCATAAAAAAGCCGGTTATGCCAGGCCCGGGTCAGTGTTTTTTCCGCCGCGGGGTGGAGACCCAGGCGGGCGATATCTTTTTCTCCCTTGATGGTTTCCTTAAAAAACCACAATTCCTCACTGCCGATCCGGGAGAGTGCCCGATCAAAGACCTGTTCCGCTTCTGCGGCAATTTCCCCCGCCGAGGTTGAACTGCCCCAATTCTGCCGTATGCCGTCCCATATTTCTTTCGATGGGACATGGGGTCTGGAAAGCCAGCGTATTCGATCCCCGTTGAATTCAAGCTTTTCCAGATCCTTCCTGGTTACCGGTATATAGGGAGCAAACCGGCCCAGGATGGAAGTATTATCCGTCCGGGAAGAAGCCCAGATGCGGAAAAAGCCCAGCACATGATCGATCCGGTAGGCAGCGTAGTATTTTTCTGCCTCCTTAAGCCGTCCCTTCCACCAGCTATAGTTGTCTTTGGCCTGGGCTTCCCAATTATAGATGGGAAATCCCCAGTTCTGGCCTTCGGGACTGTACATATCAGGGGGTGCTCCGGCGGATAAATCGGAACGGAATATTCCAGGATTAGCCCAAACGTCACAAGAATCTTCGTTCATTAAAATCGGGAGATCCCCTTCGAGCAAAAGACCCCGGTCCCGAATGGCAGCGGCGGCCTGGGAAAACTGCCGGGCCAGGGCTTTTTGCAGCCAGGCCCAGAAAAGGTGCTCCTCCTTTAGGACGGGATCATCCCAGAGATTGTTGATATCTTCCGCACTTGCCTGGCGGTGGTTTTTCCATTCTTTCCAGCTTTTTTCTTCGTTGGACTCCTTTAACCTGCGGAATACCGCATAGGCCCTGACCCATGAATTTTCTTTTATCCATCGGGCAAGTTCTGGATCCTTTTCGGCGGTCTCTTTGTTCTCCCTGTAGATTTTTCGTAAAAGTTCCATTTTTGCACACAGTATCTGGTAATAGGGAAAACGGGTTTCCCCTTCGAATTTTTTTCCCAGTTTTTCAATTTCATTCGAAAACGGTGCAGCTTCTTCCATGGCGCTTAATCTGATATACAGGGGGTGCAGGGCAAATGCGGTCAGGGCGCTGTAGGGGGAGCTTTCGTAGCCCGTATCGTTGACTGGAAGTATCTGAATCAGTCCCACTCCCATATCAACGCAAAGCTCAGCAAATTCAATAAGATCAAGATATTCTCCCACTCCGGTATTTTTGCCGCTGCGCAGGGCTCCCACGGGAATTGCCGCTCCGATGAGCCGGTTTTTGCTGTTTTTTGCCATGTGCCCCTCCTGTATCCAGTATAAAGCAAAATTTCTCGTTTGTCTCTAAATATCTGTCATGCAGAGGATATTTGACACAAACTTTAGTTTAGGACTATGCTGGTTTCATCATTGAATTACCCAAGGAATTACCCAAGATTGAAATACTAAAACGAACGGCCCAGTTTGCGGGGCTTTTTTGTTTTGCCGCAGCCTTCGCCTCTGCCCCGGCCGGATTTCCGGCCAGGGCAGAAAAGATTCTTTTTTTCGCCGCATGGATCCTTTCGGGCGCCGATGTGATGATCCAGGTGCCTCAGAATATGATACGAGGCAGGGTTTTTACGGAACACTTTCTTATGACCGCTGCAACCATCGGAGCCTTTGCCATAGGCGAGTATCCCGAAGGATCGGCGGTGATGATCTTTTACCAGGCAGGAGAATTTTTCCAGGACCTGGCAATACGGCGATCCCGCAGATCCATCACCGGCCTTATGGATCTGCGCCCCGATCATGCCTTTGTCAACCGAGATGGTAACTTGATGCAGGTGAGTCCTGACGAAGTCCGGATAGGGGAGTTTATTTCCGTAAGGCCCGGCGAAAAAATCCCTCTGGACGGTGTGGTAGAAGAGGGCAATTCTCAGATGGATACTTCCGCCATGACCGGGGAATCCCTTCCCCGTCGGACCGGACCGGGAAGCGAAGTGCTGGCGGGGATGATTAATCTTTCAGGACTCCTGACCATTCGTACAACAAGGGAGGCCGGTGAATCGGCGGCAGCCAGGATACTAAAACTGGTCAGGGAAGCGGAAGAAAAAAAAGCTCCGGCGGAAAAATTCATTGCCCGTTTTGCCCGTTACTATACTCCAGCGGTGGTTTTTTCTGCGGTCCTCCTGGCGGTGTTGCCGCCTCTTATTCTCGGTGCAGATGCTTTTGATGTTTGGATCCGGCGCTCTCTTGTTTTTCTGGTGATATCCTGCCCCTGCGCCCTGGTGGTTTCCATCCCTCTTAGTTTTTTCGGCGGCATCGGCGGATCCTCCCGAAGGGGAATCCTCGTTAAGGGAGGCAATTACTTGGATGCCCTTAACCGGGCGGGAATGGTAGTATTCGACAAAACCGGTACCCTAACCAGGGGAACTTTTTCTGTTGTTCAAGTGTTTCCTGCCTCCGGTTTTAGTCCTGAAGAACTGCTCCGCCTGACCGCTTTGGCGGAAAGTAATTCCACCCATCCCGTTGCCCTGTCGATCCAGGAAGCTGTCGGCGAAAAAGGTTTGGCCGGGCCGGCGTTTCCGGCGGAAAAGATTCGTTCTTACAGCGAAACCGCCGGTAAAGGAGTTCTGTTTCAGGCGGAAACCGGACAGACGATCCTGGCGGGGAACCGATCCTTTTTGGCGGAAGCGGGAATAACGGCGCCGGAGGGAAATGAGGGGATGACCATGGTATATACGGCGGTGAATGGAGTATATGCGGGGCGTCTTGTTATTGGGGATGAATTAAGGGAGGACAGCAGGGCCGTCGTGGAAGCCCTCCATGCCAGGGGGCTCAGGACGGTGATGTTAACCGGTGATTCGGCGGATGCTGCCGGGGCAGTGGCGGAGGCCGCGGGGATAGGCAGTTTTTATGCGGAACTCCTTCCCTGGGAAAAAGTGGAAAAACTAGAGGAATTGAAAAAGGAAACGCAGCGGGGCCGGGAAAAAAATTGTTTCGGAAACCGGGACAAGGTGATTTTTGTGGGAGACGGAATCAACGACGCTCCGGTACTGGCATCCAGCGATATTGGGATCGCCATGGGTATGGGTTCTGATGCGGCGATAGAATCGGCGGACCTGGTATTAATGGGCGGCGAACTTTCCAAAATTACCGGGGCCCTGGAGACGGCAAAAAAAACCGCCGTTATCGTCAGGGAAAACATTGTGTTTGCCCTGGGCGCCAAGGCGGCACTCCTTGTGCTGGGCGCTCTGGGTTATGCTCCGCTTTGGGCGGCGGTAATAGGCGATGTAGGGGTGGCGTTAATCGCTATACTGAATGCAGCAAGGACAATATAATAATTCGGTGGAGTAATTCAATGAAGATATTTTATTATGATTATCCCATAGGGAAAATGGGAATTGTTGAAGAAGAAGGAAAGATATCCGGTTTATTTTTCCGAGGTAAAGAAAAATTCCAGAAAGGAAAAACGAAACCTGACAAAACGGAAACTCCGCTTATCAAAAAAACGGCAGCCCAGCTTTCTGAATTCTTTGCGGGACAGCGAAAGCAATTTTGCTTGCCCCTCTTGCTGCGGGGTACGGATTTTCAGATATCAGCATGGAAGGCCCTGCAGAAGATACCCTATGGGGAAACCCGCAGTTACAAGGAAGAAGCCGTTATGGCAGGAAATCCCAAGGCGTGCCGGGCGGTAGGCATGGCCAACAATCGCAATCCCATTGCAATTATTGTTCCCTGCCACCGGGTTATTGGCAGCGACGGCAGCCTGACCGGTTACGGCGGAGGCTTGGACAAGAAACAGTATTTGCTTGATCTGGAGCGGCGGCATTTATAATTCTGGCCTGCCGCAGAAATGCAAATCCAATGTCTATTTTTTTAATTTTCATGGAGGAAATATGAAAAAAACTGTTCTTTTGTTTTGTCTTTTTTTCTTTGCGATCTCCTTTGCAGCAACACAGAATAATACCGCCATTAAAACGATCATATATCATTATGCGGCGCGGAACTTTTTACCCGGCTCGGTAAGCCAGTCCGATTTGGATCAAATTATCCAGGCCGCCGTTCAATCTCCCAGTGCAAGAAACCTGCAGCCCTGGCATTTTATCGTAGTTCAAAACGCCAATTTAGCCCGGCGAATCATTCCCGGTACAAACGAAGGCAATGTGCTTGTCGTTATTTCTGCCCAAGGGGATGGTAAAACCAACGGTGTCGAGATTCTGGATTGCGCCCTGGCAGCCCAGACCGTTTATCTGGCCGCCCAGGCATTGGGACTTGGATCTCGGATCTATACGGGGCCGGTGGCGGAAGTAAACCGGAGCCTAAAATCCGAATTGAGCCTTCCTCCCGGCCATAATGTGGTGGTAATCGTGCGGATTGGCAAAGTTCCGCCGGTTGACGCGGCCAGCGCCGCTTCGGTCCGCAAGCCGGTGTCCAGCGTTGTTACCTACAAACGATAGGATCCGCTGTCCAGCGAACACAATTAGACATCACGGCAAAATGCCTTTATGTTTCCAGTAACCGCCCCCGCTTGAGAGCCGCCCTGGGGAATTTGCTGTTGATCTCGAGGATTGATTTTTCCAGTTTTCGTTCTTTCTCGCCGGCGGCATTAAAAAGTTCTTTTTGTCGTACGGCGCTCCGCGGCTCCAAATTACCCATTCCCGCTCCAAGGAGCCGGATTCCCCGGCCAGCGCTGTATTTTTTGTGGAACAGCGCCAGAAGGTGATCATATAATTCGTTTAAGGTATTTACCGGATTTTTAAAGGTTTCCCGGCATCCTTCGGTGGAAAAATCTTCACCGTAACGGATTTTGATAGACACAGTTCTGCTTAGATATTCCGTTTGAAGGAGCCGAAAAAAAACTTCCGAGGCGATGCTAAAAAGCTGGGTTTCAATTTCAAATTCATCGTAAAGATCATAAAGAAAGGTCCGCTCAGCACTCATGGATCGGGTTCTCCGTTCTGTTTCAAAGGTTTCCGCTCCCTGACCCCGGACGGCGCGGTAAAGAAAAGCCCCCAGGGCTTTGCCGAAAAGAGATCTGAGAATTTCCAGAGTCAGACGGTGCAGATCGGCGCAGCTTTTTAAGCCGTGTCTGGCAAAAAGTTCCTGGGTTTTTCCCCCGGCCCCCCAAATTTTGCTTAACGGCAGGTCCAGCATAAATCGTTCCTCTTCCCCCGGCGCTATGATACAAAGGCCGTCCGGCTTGGACATACCCGATGCGATCTTTGCTGTATATTTGTTGGAAGCCAGCCCTGCGGAAACGGTAAGGCCCGTTTTTTCAAAGACGGCTTTTTTTAGTTTTCGGGCCAATACTTCCGGGGGGCCGAACAGTTTTTCTGTCCCGGTGATATCCAAAAACGCCTCGTCCACCGAAAGCTGCTGGAGATCCGGAGAAAAATCAGCAAATACCGCCATCACTTCCGAGGATTTTTCACGGTACCGTTTCATATTGCCCCGCAGGTAAATTCCGCCGGGACAAAGTTTTAACGCCTTTGCAATGGGCATGGCGGAATGGATCCCGAATTTGCGGGCTTCGTAGGATGCTGTGGATACCACACTTCGACGGTCTCCGGGAAGGCCCCCTACGATGACGGGTTTTCCCCGGTATTCAGGATGATCAAACTGTTCTATCGAAGCGTAAAACGCGTCCAAATCCGCGTGGACGAAATAACTCATTGCCTAAGGGCTCTTTCCACCAGGACAAGATCCTGGATCAACTGCCGTTCTCCGGGGAATTCCTGTAATGATTTTTCTATCGAGGCCTTGGCGGCGGTATAATCCTTTTTGTTAAACAGCGAAGCAAATTCATTGTGAAGCTCGCTTACCCTGTTTTGCCGCAGGGTGTTAAAAGCTGTTTCCATCCTGGGATTGGATCCGTACTTTTCCATGGCATTTGTCAGCCATCGCATGCTCCCGGTCCAGTTCCGGGTTTTTCCAAGACGGTCCACTTCGGAAAGGATCGCAGCGGTTTGCAGATCGTTCCGGCGTCCCGGCGGCAGCCGTTCCCATACTTCAGCAAGAAAGACCAGAACCGCTTCGGCATCGCCGGGGTTTTTGACAGCGTTTATTTTATCCCCTGTCTCGGCATCGAGAACCATGGCATCCAGTTCCCGGTAGTTTTCATCACTAAGTTTTGGTTTTAATTGGGTAAGGGCGGAACGGGCATCGGGTGTTTTTTTTGCCCGGATCAATTTTACCAGTTTATTGTTGGCCGCGGCTTTAACCAATTCCTGCCAGCGCCGGGGATCGGAAAAGCGCCCTTCCACATATTCAACCCAGGCTATGGCGTCGTCTTCTTTTCCGGTTCTGATCAAGTAGGCCCCCAAATTATAAAGGCGGCACATCATATCCTGCCGGGGGTCCTCAAAAAAATCCGCTTTATTTTGAACTGTATTTTGGGCGCCGGTGTTTTGCATTGTTTCCGCCGAGGGATCACCGGTTAGAAAAACCGCCCGATTGATCGCCAGAGGCACAGCTTCGGCAAAACGGTTTCCTTTCTCCAGTACGGCGATACGGTTGGACAGGATCAGGGATACCAGTTCAGCCCCATTGATCGCCGCCCGGTCCCGGTAATTTTTTGAGGGCACATAGGCAAAACCCGTGGTCTTTCCAAACGCATCGTGAAATTCCTTACGGTTTCCAGGATCAAAACCATAGGGATTGGTGGTTTCTACATCGATCTTTTCTGTTCCGGTATTCACCATAGCAAAGGCATGATCCCTGGTCATTACCCCTTCCACATCAAGGTTCACGGAAAGGCCAAGTACCATATACAGCACCGCAGAAGAAACACAGTTGTACCGTCCCGACACAAAAATTTCATCCACCCTGGTTTGATATTCTGAATAGGATTTTAAAAATCGCCGGTGAAGAAAGTTAAGGACATATTCTCCCCGTTCCTTTGGATCTGTGGGAATATCCTCGGCGGCCAGATCCGCCGCCGCTGCCATGATCCGGTTCAAATAGACGGCGGCTTTTTCCTCCGCCCCCGGTCCTGCATTCACAGAAGAGGCCCACAAGGAAGCTTCCGCCAGATAGCGCCAGTTGTTCCCTGCCATGAGACTTGCATATTCGTAAGCTTTGGGCGATGCATCAAGGGAGGGAAACTGTGCTTCCAGCCGGATCACCCCGGCAAACAAAAAAAACAGAACTGTTTTTGAATAAAGGGCTATATTTAATTTCATGGTTAACAGTATTATGGATATATGTCAGATTTCAATATACAGAATTCCGGTGATGCAGATCTTTTGATTGTCGGTGCCGGTCCTGCGGGGCTTAGCGCCGCCCAGTACGGCGCCAGGGCAAGCCTGAAAGTGCTGGTTCTGGAGCAGATGGCCCCCGGCGGCCAGGCTCTGAATATCGATGTGCTGGAAAACTATCCCGGTAATACTGCCCGGGGGGATTTGCCGCCCCGCAGTGGTTTTGATTTTTCCCAGGATCTCCACAAACAGGCCGAAGGATTTGGAGCCCAGTTTATTATGGAAGGAGCCGCTGGCCTTACAAAGGCGGAGAACCGTTTTGAGATAACGTTGAGCGGCGGAAAACTCCTCCACGCCCCCGCTCTTATCTTTGCCACAGGGTCGGAACGGAGAAAACTTGGCGTCCCGGGCGAGGCGGAATTATATGGACGGGGAGTTTCGTATTGCGCCGCCTGCGATGGTCCTTTTTTTAAGGGCAGGCGGATCATAGTGGTAGGCGGTGGGGATGCGGCATGTGATGAAGCTCAGTATCTAAGCCGGCTTACCGATAAAGTGATCCTGATCCACCGAAAAAGCATGTTCCGAGCCCAGCGGACATTGGCGGAACGGACTCTGGCTAATCCCCGCATAGAGGTGCGCTTTAACACCAGGATTCTTGAAATCAAGGGAGATACCAAGGTTGTATCGGTACTGTTCGAAGGTCCTGGCGGACAAGCGGGGGCTGGTCCCGCGGCGGACGGCATCGTGAAGACCTATGAGGAGCCTATGGACGGAGTGTTTATCTTTGCCGGTTCCGTTCCTCAGACCGCTTTGATAAAAAACCTTGGGGTAAAACTAGACGAAACCGGGTATGTGATTACCGGACAAAATATGGAAAGCTCTGTGCCGGGTCTTTTTGCGGCCGGTGATGTCCGGTCCAGCCCCTTTCGTCAGGTGGTGGTGGCCGCCGGAGAAGGGGCGGTGGCAGCCCATTGTGCGGCGGCGTATCTGGACAGCCTTAAGGGTCTCAGATACGGTTGATGCTGCAGAATGAACGGCGTTAAATTCTGGAAGAAACTGAAAAAACCCGTCCATTACAAAACAAAAGAATTTTTGCAGAACCGGGAAGAGTACTGCGTCAGCGCTATTTCCCGGTTTAACTCCGGAACAATCGATAATGCATGGGCCGCTTTTTCAGAAGGCGCGCTTTTCTGCAAAAAACGGATTTCCGGCCTGCTTTTTTATGGCAAAGGGCTTCTCTTTCCGGTCTTTCATTTTTCCCCTGGGCAAACAAAAAAAATTTTTGCGGAGGGTTTACCTTTGCCCTTTTTGTTTTCGCTGATCTTAAAGAATGATCCCCTCCATGCAGCGCAGGGACTGGCGGATGATATGGAAATGCTGGAAACCGTTTTGCAAAAGGAAAAAGGATTTTATCCCGCCTCAACCTATGATTATGAACTGCGCAGCTTGAGCTATTCCGCGAGTTCTCCTGCAAAAGATTTTTCTTCTTCTGCTGCGGAACTGGTGATCCGAAAAGCGGAAGCATCCGACACCGGTGCGCTTTTCCCTTTGCAGGCCGGTTATGAAAAAGAAGAAGTACTGCCGGAAGGCGCAGAGTTTAACCCTGTCTCATGCCTAAAAATATTACAGTCGCTGATAGCGGAAAAAACGATCCTGGCGGCGGAACTGAAAGACAAACTTGTGGGAAAAATCAACATCAATGCCCAATCTTACAATCGCTTCCAGATAGGGGGAGTATATGTCCTGCCGGAATACCGGTCTCTCGGCATAGCCCGGGCTATGACCGCAGCACTGATTCGGGAATTTGCTCCGCAAAAAGACCGTTTTACCCTTTTTGTAAAAAAGAACAATATCCCCGCCCGACGGGTATACGACAGCCTGGGCTTTAAAAAGATCGCAGATTACCGGATCAGCTATTTTTCTTAACACTGAGGCTGTTCCAATATTGGTTGTATCGACGGTATCAACGTTTATTTTTTTGCCTGCCGGATGGGACCAGATCCGCAGTTTTGCCCGTTTTTTTGCGGTTTTTCCGGCTGTTAAGGTATTGTTCGCCCACAGCTTTTTCTACAGCCTCGCTAACAACCCGTTTTATATCACGTAAGACTTCCTGATGAAGCTTTTCAAGGGTATTTTCGGGAGAAACAGGAGCGGCAAACAGTTCATGGGCGGCGATACCCAGTGCCCTTGCCAGCCTTGCCAACACTTCGGGGGTTGGGAATTTACGGGATGTTTCAATCATGGAAATATAGTGGGCGGATAAATCCGCCATTTTGGCCAGTCTTGGCTGGGAAATATCCAGTCTGCGCCGGTTTTTTCTTAAATTGTCAGCCAGAATGTCCCGAAGATCTTCCACAGGTTTTCTCCTTGCCCATAAAAGATTTTTTCCGTGCTTATTGGCAATAATAATATATGCTTGTTGCAGGTTGACAAATTGTCCTTTAAGACCAATAATAATGCCTTTAAGGCATATATTATTATGAAAAAACATTAACAAATCGAAGGGGAAATAAAATGAAAATTCGTACAAAGCTTTTCGGTGGTTTTTTTACGGTTGCTGCAATAGGGATTTTCCTCGGGGCAATTGGGTTTTACAGCAATAAAAAACTTACGTCCATGGCAGAAGATATGCTGCATTTATCTGAAACACGATCAACTATTGTTTCAATATTGAATTCGCATTATGCCTGGAGACATGGGCTGTCTGAGGCAGTATACGCCGGAAGTACATTCACCGGATCGCTCGATTCGGGCACTTGCTCTTTGGGCAGATGGCTTGAAAGCGATGAAATTAACATGGTAACCGACCCGGAAGAAATTTCACTTTTGCAGCAAATTATTGAACCGCACGATTTCATTCATGCCAGGGCAGGGGATATTATCATGCAGGAAATAAACAAAAAAGCGGTAAACAGGTATGGGCGGCGAAATGACGAAATCGGAACGACAATTCGTTCCTTTATTCATTTTTTGGATAAAATCAGGGAAATGGTAATCAGCCTCATAAATGAGGCAAAAGTATTATCTGACATAGGGATCGCCCTTGCAAAAAATATGAAAGAAACAGCCGCTGCAGTAAACGAAATTACCGGCAGTATTCAGAACATCAGGGGCCGCGTGCTGAACCAGAGCGCCAGTGTCAGCGAGACCCATGCAACCATGGAACAGGTTGTGGTAAATATCAACAAACTTAACGGGCATGTCGAAGAACAAAGTTCCAATGTTTCACAATCTGGTTCGGCAATAGAGGAAATGCTTGCAAATATCAATTCAGTTACGGCAACACTTGTTGATAACGCTAAAAATGTAAAAACATTGCAGGAAGCCTCCGAAACAGGCCGCATCGGTTTACAGACTGTAGCCGAAGACATACAGGAAATATCCCGCGATTCCGAGGGGATTATGGAGATTAACTCCGTGATACAAAACATTGCAAGCCAGACAAATCTGCTTTCCATGAACGCCGCGATAGAAGCGGCCCATGCGGGGGAAGCTGGCAAAGGTTTTGCCGTTGTCGCCGACGAGATTCGCAAGCTGGCAGAAAATTCCAGCGAACAGTCAAAAACCATCGGCAATGTGCTTAAAAAGATAAAGGAATCGATCGACAAGATAACCAGTTCCACAGAAAACGTGCTTGCCAGGTTCGAGGCTATTGATTCAAGTGTAAAAACTGTGGCGGATCAGGAAGATCAAATACGCAGCGCAATGGAAGAGCAGGGTATTGGGAGCAAGCAAATTTTGGAGGCTGTTGGTCATGTTGTTGAAATAATCCAACAAGTTAAGAACGGTTCCAATGAAATGCATGAAGGTGCAAATGAAGTCATAGATGAAAGCGCCAGCCTGGAAAAAGCGACTCAGGAGATATCCATGAGTGTAAATGAAATGGCAGCGGGTGCGGATCATATTAACGCTGCTGTAAACCACGTTAATGAGACAAGCGTCAGGAACCGTGAAGCCATAGACATCTTGATAAAGGAGGTCGCACAGTTTAAAGTATAGAACAATTAGACAAATCAAGGGGAATCCAACGTGGACAAAGAGGCAAAAAACCACGAAAGCGGACTGTTGTGTGAATTAAAACGCATCGCTGCCGCCGGAAAGGCTGGTGATTTCGATGTTGCTCTTTATATGGCAGGTTTTTCTCATGAAGATACGGAGATTGCCCGCCTTGTAAACGAAGTTGTCAGAAATTACCGGATGGTAACCGAATATGATCTGATGAAATACAAGCTGGTAAACGACGCCCTTGGCATTGCGCTGTGGGATATGGATGTAGAGAAAGAGGATCCGACAAGCCCAAACAACAAGATCACCTGGTCACAGGAACTGCGCGATATGCTGGGCTTTTCTAATGAAACTGATTTTCCAAACACCATTACCGCTCTGGCCAGCCGGTTCCATCCCGACGACAGTGATATGGCATTTGCCGCCTTTGCGGCGCACTTTAACGATCGAACCGGAAAAACCCCGTACAACATTGAATACCGTCTAAAACATAAAAACGGAGAATATCGCTGGTTTCATGGGTTTGGAACTACTTTAAGGGACAGCGCGGGCGTTCCGATCCGGGTTGCCGGTGCTGTAATGGATATAAATGAAAGAAAAGAAACACAGAACCAGCTGATGATAATGTCAAGCATTGTACAGCATTCGCCGAATTTTGTTTCTTATAAAATACTTAATGGTGAATGTTTGTACGTTAACCCTGCCGCTACAAAATTAACAGGATTTACGCAGGATGAACTAAAAAGGGATTATATCGGTTCGCTGTTTGATAAAGAAACGGCTCAATTCATTTCAAACAAAGTGCCTAAAGAACTTATTGAAACAGGCATATCCCACTACGAAGCAAAAGGGAAGACAAAGAACGACGAGGTAATAATATTTGAGGGAACGTCATTTTTGGTAGAAAAAAACGCGTTCGCAACTGTAGCAACAGATGTTACCGAAGCGAAAAAAATAGAAACTGAAAGAATGGAGGCGCTTAATGCGCTGGAATACAGTAAAAAGCTGACAGATACCTTAAACAAAGCGGCAATAATTTTTCTTTCACAGCACGAAGAAACCTTTGAGAATATGATGACTTCCGGGTTAAAGCCCTTTTGCGATGCGGCGGATTTAGACAGAGTCTCGGTCTGGCGTAATTTTCCAAAACCGGACGGGATGCATGTATCTCAGATTTACCGCTGGGACAGGGAATCCGGCGGTACAACGAAGCCGACGGCAGGACTGGACAATGTTACATACGCTGAGCTTGCACCGCGATGGGAAGGGCTCCTGGCGAATGGCGAATTTATTAACAGCCCTACAAGCCTGCTTCCGGAAGCCGCCATGCTTAAATCTTTCGGCATTGTTTCGGCATTTGTGACACCGGTGTTTATCAGCAATGTCTTTTGGGGCTTTACGCTGTTTGAAGACCGTCAGAATGAGCGGTATTTTGATGATGACTTTATAGATGTTATGCGTTCCGCAGCGTTTCTTTGCACAAACACCGTAATACGTTACGAAATGGAACAGGAAATAATAGAAGCGGAGGTGTTAAAACAAACCCGCGAAGCGGACGAACGCACAAAAATTATCTTTGATACTGCGCCGATTGCCTGTCTTATGTTTGACAAGGATTTTAACATTTATGACTGCAACCAGGAAACGGTAAAAATGTTCGGCCTGCCGGATAAACAGGTTTTTCTTGAAAACTTTTTCAAACTTTCACCGGAACACCAGCCTGACGGGGGAAACTCAAGAGAGATGGCCCTTGAACATAACAGGATTGCGTTAAAAGCAGGTTACGACCGCTTTGAGTGGATGCATCAAACCCTGAGCGGGGAACCAATGCCCTGTGAAGTCACCCTGGTGCGTGTCAAATACCGGGATGAATATAATGCCGCATGTTATGTCAGAGACTTAAGGGAGCATAAAGCCCTTCTGAACGAGATACATAAAGAGAACGAAAGAAATAAAACCATGGCCCACTGGTATGAATCGCTTCTTGATGCAATTCCGTTCCTGATTTCCGTCCAGGATAAAAATGAGAACTGGACATTTATAAACACCGCAGCCGAAACATTTTTAAATAAAACGCGGGAAGAGATTGTTGGCTTACCTTGTAAAAGCTGGGGGTTGAGCATTTGCAATACAGACGAGTGTGCCATTGACTGCGCGAAACGCGGGCAAATGCGTACTTATTTTTCCCACGAAAATACTTTTTATCAAGTGGATGTAAAGATATTGGAAGACCTGGGAGGTAAAGTCGCAGGCTATATTGAGATCATACAGGACATTACAAAGATGGAACGTATGGTGAGACAACAAATGGAAATCGACGCTGCCAGCAGTGCAAAATCATTCTTTTTATCGGCAATGAGCCACGAAATGAAAACGCCGATGAATGCGATCATCGGAATGACGGCCATCGGTAAAAATGCGGATAATATGGAACGAAAAGATCATGCGCTGAATAAAATTGAAACAGCCTCAAAACAGCTAATGGGTCTTATCAACGATGTTCTTGACATAACAAATATCGAGGCAAACAGACTTGAATTGGCAAATATTGCCTTTGATATAAGGGATCCGATACAAAAAGCGCTTTTTCTCGTCAGATCTGCCATGAAAGACAAACGGATCCACTTGACCATTAATTTGGATAAAAATATGCCATTCTTCTTCGTTGGCGATGATCAGCGATTAACACAGGTAATGTCGAACCTCTTGTCAAATGCGGTAAAATTCACGCCCAATGAAGGTAAAATCAGCTTTACTGTATCTTTGGTTGAAAAAAAAGATGGAATTTGCGATCTGCGTTTTGAAGTGTCTGACACGGGTATAGGTATATCCCCTGAACAAAAGGAAAGGATATTCCTTGCGTTTGAACAAGCGGATAAAGGGTTAACCCGCAGATACGGCGGCGCTGGCCTTGGACTTTTTCTTTCAAAACGCATAATTGAACTTATGGGCGGCAGGATTTGGGTGGAATCAGAGCTTGGAAAAGGGTCGCTGTTTATCTTTACCGTAAAACTGCTTTGTAATACAAAGATAGAGTGAAGTGATTTTGCGGTGCAGCAGCAATGCCGTGCTTGATGTTCCTACATCCGTATTCTGCCCCGGAAACTCCGGGAAAGGGTAAGCCGGTCGGCGTATTCCAGATCGCCCCCCACAGGCAGACCCGATGCAAGCCGGGTAATGGCTGTCCCAGTATCTTTCAATACTTTTTGAATGTAGAGAGCGGTCGTGTCCCCTTCTACGGTGGGATTCATAGCGAGGATCACTTCCTGGATGGTTTCCCGGCGGATCCTTGCCAGAAGCTCTCCAATGGAAAGATTTTCCGGATTTACTCCTTCCAGGGGAGCGATAACTCCTCCCAAGACATGGAAACGACCTTGGAATTCTTTTGATTCCTCAATTACGCGCACATCCTGGGCCCGCTCCACTACACAAATTACCGGCTCCCTTCCTGGATCGGCGCAGATGGAGCAGGGGTTCGATTCGGTAAAGGAACCGCAGGTGGTACACCGTTTAATTGCATGGTGAAAGCCGAGGAGTTCTTCTCCCAATGCCCGGGCATAGGAAGGATCGGCATCCAGGATATGGTACACCAAGCGGGCGGCGCTTTTTTTCCCTAGACCCGGCAGCCTGGAAAAAAGAGAAGAAAGCCGGTCTATGGCATTAAGCGATTTGGCCGGGGAGTTTAAAGAAAAGCCCATTAGCCGGAATCCATCAGCTTCCGCCGAAACCCGGAATGGGAATTCCTATCCCTCCCGCCAGGGAGCCGATTTCGGCGGTAATCTTCTCCCGGATCTTTTCCAAGGCCTGGCCCAGGGCAGCGGAGATCAAGTCTTCGAGTACGGTGATGTCACCGGGGTCTACCACTTCGGGTTTTATCCGCACTGACAGTACTTCCATTTTTCCCGAGATTGTTATTTCCACCATGCCGCCCCCGGCGGTTCCAACGGCGCTGATGGAACCAAGGCTGTCCTGAATGGAACCGACCTGCTCCTGTATCTTCTGTGCGTTTTTCAAAATATCAAAAGGGTTTATATTCATTGATTTTCACCATGATTGACATAGGTTCCCCGGAAAACCCGCCGTACCGTTTCTGCATCTTCGTTTATTGTTTGTTCTTTTTTTTGTTCCGAACGCTGGGCCAGATATTGTTTAAACCCCTCGGTAAAAACGCCGGGATCATCCGTATTGGTGCCGGCAGCGTTCTGGCTTAATGGATGTCTTCCGTCAAGGGGAGATGGTCCTGAATCGGGCTGTCCGTTGAGAACGGGCCGCCCATCAAGGACGAACTTGGCTGTTTCCACCGCCGCCCGGAGTTCTGTGGGGGAGATCCATCTGTCCAGCCAGCACAGTTTGGACACCGCTGTTTCCAGTTCAAACCGGGGAGAAAGGGAATAGCGAATGTTCCGGTAAAGGTCTAGGAGAGTGGACAGACCCTCTTCCAGCTGGGAGAGGCTGAGTTTTTTCCACACCTTGGAAAAACGATCTACCCCATAGCCCAGGAGTGATTCTTTGGTGATACCCGCCTTAATGAGCAAAAGGCTCCGGTAATAACCGGCCAGGTCAATGACAAATTGTTCAGTGGTAATTCCCGCTTCCAGGATTCGGTCGATAACTCCAAAGGCGGCGGCGGCGTTATTCACAGCGCAGGCTTCCGCCATGGTGTTTAATTCTTCCAGTCCTGCAATGCCGAGCTTTTCTTTGATTAGGGCGGCCCGGATATTTCCTTCGGAAAAAGAAGCGATCTGATCAAAGAGAGTATAGGCATCCCTCATGCTCCCCGTAGCTTCCCGGGCAATCCAGAACAGGGCTTCGTCCTCCGCCTGAATCTGCATTTCGCCGCAGGTTTCCCGAAGCATACGCTGGATCATTTCAAGGGGGATGGATTTAAAAGCAAACTGCTGGCATCTGCTTTTGATCGTGGCCGGCACTTTGTGAAGTTCCGTGGTGGCAAAGATAAAAATAATGTAAGGCGGCGGTTCTTCGATTGTTTTTAGGAGGGCGTTAAAGGCACTGTTGGAAAGCATATGTACTTCGTCAATGATATACACCTTGTACTTTCCCGAATTGGGAGGAAAGAGGACTTCGTCCTTGATCTGGCGGACATCGTTGACCGACGTATTGGATGCGCCGTCTATCTCGATAATATCCAGGCTTGTTCCGCGGCCAATCTCCTGGCAGGCAGGGCATACTCCGCAGGGGGTTGGGGTGGGTCCCTTCTCGCAGTTCAGTGCCCTGGCCAGAATACGGGCGGCACTGGTTTTGCCGCAGCCCCGGGGACCGGAAAAAAGGTAGGCATGGGCTATGCTCCCTTGTTCCAGGGAGCTTTTTAGGGTGGAACTGACAAATTCCTGCCCCGCCAATTCGCCGAAGGTTTTTGGCCGGCGGCGGGTGGCGGTAACTTCGTAGGCCATAAAAAAAAGTATACCGGGAAGGGGGAATTTTTGGAAGATCGATATGACAGACAGCGGCATGAATGCACATTGATCTATTTTATAAAGGAAGAGTAAAATGATACTGCCCCTGCCAGGAACCATGCGGGAGGCCGCCGCCTAACCCCGTCAGGTCCGGAAGGAAGCAGCGGCAAGCGTCCGGCCTCGGCGCCGTGGCCCTCCTGGCGCGGGCTTTTAAGGAAGTGTATATTGGCGCGAAAAAAAGCCGAAAACACGGCTTCTATTGAAAAAACATTCGTTACCGCCGGTTCAACAATCCGGGTGGCGGCAAAGATACTGCCTGATGATGCTGTTCCTCGTTCAGAAAAAATAGCTCTTAACCCTTCGACAGAGGAAAGGGCGCACCCCATATTGCCGGAACCTGCAAGTCCTGCCGGTAATTTCAAAACAAAAGATGTCAATTCCGGCAATTTCGACTTGGGGCGTGCCAGGACTGAAATTGTCAAGACAGAACGATCCATGACCGGAATTGTCAGGATAAGGAGTGCTAAAATGGACAGCGTTGGAATTAAGAATGTCCAAGCTGGAATATCAGGGACCGCCAAAAAAACCAGCAGCATTAGTTTCAAGGTTACTTTTCTTATCCTAGTTTTGTCCCTGGCTTCCTTTATTGGTTTGGGCATACTGGCCGTTAACGGTCTGCGTATGCAGAGGATTTCCCGTGATCTTACTGGGCAGTATGAACAGGCGCTGGCCAGCGATTCTTTTTCCCAATTCAAATCTTTTTTGGACGCAATTCAAGCAAGTTCCGGCATATCTCAATCCCTGGCCGAAACCTTTTATATGTTAAGGAATACTCTGAGCAGACAGGAACTGGCCGCTATGATGCGGGACGACTATCACAGGGTATTTGCCCGCGAAACCAGCCTTCTTGGCGGCGGTGCTTTTTTTGAGCCTAATGCCTTTTACTCCGATATTTACCGGTTTCATTATTTTTGCAGCAAGGAGTTGACTCCTCTAGGTACGATTCCTCCGGAAGAAGAAGCAAAGTGGATCGGCTATGATGTCCAAACGGATACGGCTGATGAATGGTCCTGGGATGAGGACACCTATGAAACAGACTGGTACCTCGTTGCTCTGCCAAAAGACTGGAATCGCGCATCTTCCCGCAGCGATCGTTATTATTGGAGCGAATTATATGTAGATGACTCGGTAGACGCGTTGATGGTTACCGTGAGCCTTCCGATTTACAGTCCGGCCAAACGCATTGTAGGGGTCGCCACGGTAGATGTCTCTCTTTCGACTTTGCAGAAAATGGTAGCCGCATTTCCGCCGCCAACCCCGTCAACGCGGATAGCAGGTTTTTCTGTCATCAACAACGCTACCTTTGCCGTCTCGGGCACTGAAAGCTATGATATTGTGGAGTATCAGGAAGGGAGTTGGCTGGCCCATTTGACTGAACTCGATCCCGGAGAAACCATTACCAGCGATATCAATCTGGATGGAGATGACTACACCCTCATGGCTTCGGTCCACGATTCAGGTATTGGGCTTGCGATACTGATACCCAACGCTGAAAAATATGAGGTGATCGAGAAACTGCAAAACTCCAATAAATTTACGGTCATTCTTATTGTTCTGGTAATGATCAGCATTATCATTCTCGTGGTCTTTGCCCTTTCCCGCTGGGTTGTACAGCCCATTCGCCGGACTTTCCGGGTGCTGGAAACGCTGGCCATGGGCGACTTAACCCATGTGATAAGCGCCAGCGGCAGCGGAGAACTTGCCCAGATGATGCATATGATCGGCCAAACTCAGGAAGGAATCAAAAGCCTAATCACAGCTATCGGCGAAAAAGCCCGGGCCCTTGCCAATGTGGGGATTGAACTGCAAAACATGATGGCCGATTCCATAAAGACCGCAATTCGGATAAATGAGAACGCTCAAAACGTAAAAACGAAATCGGTAAATCAGGCGGATGGCATTATCAAAACCAGCGCTACTATGACGGAGATTATCGGTAACATAGAAAACCTCAATAAACACATCGAAGACCAGGCGGAAAGCATTTCCAGGTCTTCCGCGTCGATCGAGGAAATGCTCGCCAATATCTCTTCGATTACCGTAAGCCTTGGCAAAAATGACCGGGACCTGCAGGATCTGCAGGAAGCATCATCCGAAGGGAACAATTCGCTACAGCAGGTTTCTGCCGACATTCAGGAAATAGCGAAGGAATCGGAAGGATTGCTTCAGATTAATGCTGTTATGAAAAACATCGCCAGCCAAACTAATCTGCTTTCGATGAATGCGGCGATAGAGGCGGCCCACGCAGGAGAAGCGGGCAAAGGTTTCGCCGTAGTCGCGGATGAAATTCGCAAACTGGCGGAAAATTCCGGCAATCAGTCCAAGACAATAAGCACGGTACTCAAAAAAATAAAAGAATCCATTGACAAAATTACCATTTCCACCGGCATTGTCCTTAACAAATTCGAGGCCATTGGAGTTGGTGTTAAAACCGTTTCGGAGCAGGAAGAAAATATCCGCAACGCTATGGAGGAGCAGGGGCAGGGGAGCCAGGAAGTGCTGGATGCCATTGGTCAGCTTAAGGAGATAACCCAACAGGTTAAGGAAGGTTCCAGGGAAATGCTCAATGGATCCAGGGTTGTAGTAGAGGAAAGCAAAAATCTTGATGGGGTGACCCAGGAGATCGCTGGAGACATGAATGAGATGGTTGCCGGATCGGATCAGATCAACGGGATAGTAAACCGCGTTAATGAGTTAAGCGGCAAAAACCGGGACAACATAGATCTTTTGGTGCAGGAAATTTCCCGATTTAAAGTATAGAGGACTTGTTCGATAACCCGATTAGTTGTCTCACAAGCTTGCTTTTTTGCGGTATTTGTATTGCGCCATATGTTTAAGAAGGGACACTAGTACTGATCCGGCGGTCATGTAGTCACCGGAGGCCGCATATTGTGTTATGCTTTTCCCAACTCTTGGGCCCGTTTCCAGGCGGCCTCCACAGCGGATATAACCGATCCCCTGAAACCGCTCTGCTCCAGGGCAGATATTCCCTGAATGGTGGTACCTCCGGGGGAGGTTACCATATCTTTTAGTTCTCCCGGGTGTTTTCCCGTTTGCAGTACCATGGCGGCGGCACCTAGTACGGTTTGTGCGGCGTAGCGCAGAGCCTTATCTCTGGGTAATCCCGCCAGCACTCCGCCGTCCGTCAGGGCTTCGATAAATTGGTACACAAAGGCGGGCCCTGATCCGGAAAGGCCCGTAACGGCATCCAAAAATTTTTCGTCCACTTGATCCGTCGATCCTGCGCCGGAGAGCATTTTTTCCAGTTCCGCAAGTTTTGCGGGGGGAATTTTTTTGGATGCGCTGTAGACAATCATTCCCTGGGAAATCAAGGACGGCGTATTGGGCATGATTCGTACCACCGGCAGTGAAGCCTGTGGTACTTTGACGGCGGCGTTCATTTCGAAGCCGCTTACAAGGGTTTGTATTTTGCCGATAGACCAGCCCGCCGCCATGGATACCAGTACCGCCGGATTGCCGGAAGCGATCCTCTCCCGGATCACCGGGGAAATTTCTTCCAGTACCGCAGGCAGCACCTGGGGTTTCAGGGCCAGAAAAACAAAATCGCCGGTTTTGGCCGCTTCAATGTTGGAGGCAAATACCGTACCTCCCACAGTTTTGGCGGCGTTCCTTGCCATGTTTTTGCAGGTATCAGCAAAGCCGATTTTGGCCTTGCCGACGGCGCCTTTCATTAAGGCGGTCCCCATATTTCCGGCCCCTATGCAGGCAATTGTCTTCATGATTTCAGTATAAGCGCAGGCAGTTTCGGGGTCTAGGCCAGAAATGCCGTACCTTGTCCGGTTCCATCCGCCAGGGATTCGAGCGCCCGCTTCCGTCCGCCGTGGGCCAGGATCATGGGGATGCCGTAGGAAACGACCCGTTCCGCCGCATCCAGCTTGGTAATAATACCTCCGGTGCCGAATTCACCGGCGCCGCCATCGGCTTCGCCCCCGGCGGTTTCTCCTGTTGCCGAACGCCGGGCGGCGGTTATGTCCCGGACCTCCTCTGTTAGTTGTGCATCAGCGTGGTTCCTGGGGTTTTTATCGTAAAGACCGTCGATATCGCTGAACAGTACCAACAGGTCGGCGCTCCATAAAATTGCCGACTGTGCCGCCAGGGTATCGTTGTCGCCGATCTTGATTTCTTCTACGCTTACTGAATCGTTTTCGTTGATGATGGGTACAATCCCCTCATCAACTAATGTAAACAACGTGTTCCGCATATTGAGGGTGCGGGTATTGTCGGTAAAGTCATCCCTGGTCAGCAGTATCTGGGCGATGTGAATACCCTGGGGAGTAAAGGCTTTTTCCCACGCATTCATCAGTTTTACCTGTCCCACTGCACAAAGGGCCTGCCTGTAGTGGATGTCCCGCTTGCGATCCCACCGGTCCATGGCGGAAAGTCCCGCCACCTGGGCGCCGGAAGAAACAATGACGATCTGTTTTCCCTGTTTTAAAAATGCATCCGCCTGTTCTGCAAATTCAGCCAGCAGAGTGCTATTTATTCTTCCGTCTCCGCCCGTCAGAGTATTAGAACCAAATTTAAAAACAATTTTACGGGCTTTTAAAATAAGTTTTGCAATGGCGTTCATGCTTTCCTCAGAATGGGTCTCAGCTCTGCTTCGCTCACTTCGGCGGGATCATTCACCCCAAGAGGAAGTTCCCGGCCTTCTTCAAACTCTACCTCTTCTTCGACAAAGGGTTCTTCCGGGAGCATATCCCGGCCTGCCGCTGCCTGGTCTTCGTTTTCCAGCCGCACCGAGATCAGTTTGGTAATGCCGGATTCTTCCATGGTGATTCCCAGCAGAGTTTGGGCACCGACAACGGTTTTTTTATTGTGGGTGATCACGATGAACTGGCTGGTCTTGCCGAATTCCCGCAAAAGATGAACAAATCGGATAACATTGTTTTCATCCAGGGCGGCGTCGATCTCATCCAAAAGGCAGAAAGGCGAGGGCTTTACCATATAAGTGGCAAAGAGCAGGGCCACGGCGGTCATGGATTTTTCGCCTCCGGAAAGAAGGGCAATATTTTCCAGTTTTTTTCCCGGAGGCTGGGCAAAAATTTCTATTCCAGATTCCAATACATGGTTGGGGTCTGCCAGGCGCAGTTCTCCGCGGCCTCCGCCAAAAAGCCGGCGGAACATATTGTGGAAATTTTTCTTGATCCTGTTATAGGTTGCTAAGAAAAGTTCCGACGATTCATGGCGGATTTCTGCGGCCATCGCTTCCAGATCAGACCGGGCTTTGGCCAGATCTTCCATTTGGCCGGACAGGAAATCAAACCGCTCTTTTGTTTCCGCAAATTCTTCTGGAGCCATGAGGTTTACCGAACCCAATTCCCGAAGTTTTCCTCTGGCGCCGGAAAGCTGTTCCCTCAGTTCTGCCGCCGGTGCGGTTATGGTAATGATCCGGCCTTCGAATTCCATAAGATCCCGGGAATGGGTTTCCCTGAAATTTTCCTGCAGGTTTTTGATTTCCGTTTCGGATTGAACCAGATCAAGGTGAATTTTTTCCAGGCCCTCCTGAACTTTTGCAAGGTCTGCGCTGCGGCTTTTTAATGTTTCCTGTTTTCCTGCCGTTTCGCTGTTCTTTTGATTGATGTCGTTTTCCAGTTTTTTCTGTTCCTCGGAAAATTCGGCGCCTCGTTTTTCTATGCCGGCAATTTCCGATTCAGTTCCGGCAATCTGCTGGGCCAGTTCTTCCAGCCGTTTCCGGTCCGCCGATATTTCGTCCTGGATATGATGCTGGAGGTTTTCCTGTCCCGCCAGTTCCCGGCGGAGCAGCCGGGCCTGTTCTTCCGCCGCTTTTGCCTGGGCATCCATCCGAGCCCGGTTTACACGAAGCTCTTCCAGAGTTGCCCTGTATTGATCAATCTTACCGGAAAGTTCTTCATTGTCCCTGCGAAGCTGGGCGATCTGTTCCCGGCACTGCAGAACCCCTTCGGCCCTGGCCCTGATGGCGGCGTCGATTTCCCGCTTTCTGGTGATGATCCCTTCGGGTGCGACAAATTCATCGATAAAGGCCGGAGTTGTTTTCCGGTAATTTTCAAACAGCCCCAGCGCATGATTTGCCAATGTCAGCGCTTCCGGCAAGGCATCTGCAGTAACATGCGCCGGATCTGCCGCTCCCCGGGCCAGCAGTTCCCGCAGACGGCCCAGAGTTTCTGTCAGGGCTGTCTCTGCGCTGCGCCGTTCCTGAGAGGAGTATCCAGCTTCCCTTAAGCCTGCATCCAGGGCAGAGACGATGTCGTCGGTGATCGCTTCCAGGTCTTTTTCCAGTTTTGCCCGTTCCCCGTCGAGTGTTCGGATTTCTCCTTCCTTTTCCCGGACCAAGGCGTCGTTTTCCGTTATCCGGGAAGCAGCAAGGCGGATACTTTCTTCGAAGGAAATTATGTTTGCCTCGATATCAGAGGTTTGCTTAAGGAGTTTCTTTACTTCTTCATCCTGAGCCGAAGCGTCCCGGTTTAATTCTTCGACCCGGGAAGCCGCCGCCCGTTCCCGTTCTTCGTTTTGGCTGACCTTAACCCGGTGTTGAGCGCTTTGTTCCGAAAGAAGCCGGGCTTCTTTTTCCCTGGCGGTCTTTTCCACAGAAAGGCCGTATATGTTTTTTTGGTACTCTACCAGCCGTTCTTCCAGGGAATTAACCTCATCAAGATTTTCTTCCAGCGATTTAGCAATGCCGTCAATTTCCGTTCTTATTGTATCCCGTTGATTCCGCTTTTTGTGGAGTTCCTCGTTTTTACTGTCTCTTTCGTGACGGGAGGCTTTAAGCTTTAATAATTGAATGTCCAGTTCTAATTGAAAAATTTCATCCCGCAGTGTCCGGTATTTAAGAGTTTTTTCCGATTGGTGTTTAAGGGATTCGTAGGAGCGTTTTACTTCGCCCAGGATTCCTTCCACCTGGCGCATATTTTCCTGAGTTTTTTCCAGTTTCCGTTCCGCTTCGGCGGTACGAATCTTGTACCGGGTTATGCCCGCCGCTTCTTCAAAAAGATAGCGCCGTTCCTCGGGTTTGCTGGACAGCACCTGGTCTATCTTACCCTGTTCCATCACCGAATAAGCGGCTTTGCCCACTCCGGTATCCCAAAAAAGCTCCCGTACTTCCTTTAGCCGTACCGGGCTGCCATTGATGTGGTATTCGCTTTCCCCCGACCGGTAGAGCCGCCGCTGGATTTCTATTTCCGCTCTGTCCAGGGGAAGGAGGCCCTCGTCGTTGGTTATAGTCAAGGTTACTTCCGCCACATTCAAGGGTTTGCGGCTTTCCGCCCCGTTAAAAATCACGTCTTCCATTTTTTCAGCCCGCAGTGTCTTGGAAGACTGCTCACCCAGAACCCATTTGACGGCATCCACCACATTAGACTTTCCACATCCGTTGGGTCCCACGAGTGCAGTAATGCCGCCGGCAAATTCAACCTGGGTCCGGTCCGCAAAGGATTTAAAGCCGAAAATATCGAGACGTTTTAGAAACAAAAAAAACTCCGTATTGCCCCGCCGATTGTTCTTTGGGTCTGGTTAGTATAGCAGAAAACGGCCTCCGTGTCTGCCATTTGGGGGGTATGAAAAATTGCGAAGAGTATATTAAGATCATGATATGCTGCTGGCTGTACATTTTCCATCATGGCTTAAGCCGTGGATCATCCCCGGTCTTCCTTTTCGCTGGTATGGCCTTATGTATCTGGTGGCCTTCGGCGCAGCCTGGCTGCTTTACCGTGCCCAGGTTCGGGAGCGGAATTTTCCAATCACCGATGATGAGCTTTCGGGGCTTTTTTTCTGGGGCATCCTCTCCCTGGTACTGGGGGCCCGGATCTTTGCCACCCTGGTTTATGAAACCAGTTCCATTTATAGAGAAAAACCCTGGCTGGTCCTCTGGCCTTTTCAGGATGGGCGTTTTACCGGCCTTTCGGGGATGAGCTACCACGGCGGAGTTATTGGGGGAATTCTGGCGATTTTGATGTATTCTGCCCGCCATCATTTTGACTACCGGGAAATTGGGGATATGTTTGCAGCGAGTATCCCCCTGGGTTATACTGCGGGGCGGATCGGCAACTTTATCAACGCCGAACTGTATGGCCGGATTACCGCAGGCCCTCTGGGGATGATCTTCCCAGGGGCGAAACTACCCATTTCGGATGGGTGGGTCAGGGAAATGGCGGAACAAACCGGCATAGCGGCGGTAAATGGCTATGTTAATCTTCCCCGTCATCCTTCCCAGCTTTACGAAGCCCTTTTTGAGGGGATTGTACTCTGGGTTATTATCTGGTTTCTGAGAAACAAAAAACCCTTTAAAGGTTTCCTGATTGGGATATATCTGGCCGGGTATGGATTGTTCCGTTTCTTTATCGAATATTTCCGGGAACCCGATGCGGAACTGGGCTACCGGATTACCCTGGTAAAAACTGATCTGCCTCCGGCGATTTTTAGTTCACCTTTTAATTTCTCTACCGGGCAGGTTTTTTGTTTTGCCATGATCCTTCTGGGGTTGGTTTGGCTCTTAATCGCTTCCAAACTGCCGGATAGGGAGCCGGTTCGAATATATTCGGCAAAAAAAGAAACTGCCCAGGATAAGAAAAAGGAACGCCGCCAGAGGCGCAAACTCAGAAAAAAGCTGGGTTAGGGGCTTATTAAGCGATGGAGTTTTTTCAAAACCTCAATTTTAGAAAAAACCCGATGGATTCATTTTTTGCGTCTTGTCGAGGGGGAACCCTATTCTTTGCCTTCTTCACCCAGGACAGATTTTACCCGCTTAATTAATGCTTCAGGAATGAAGGGTTTTACGATGTACCCCTCCGCTTCAAAGGCCATGGCTTGATCGATAAACTGAGGGTTTGCATGGCTGGTAACAAAGATCACCGGAATGGCTTTTAGTTCAGGGCTTTTCTTTAAGAGTCCCACAAATTCCAGCCCGGAAATTTCAGGCATTTCGATATCCAAAAGAATTAGATCGACCCTTACCTGTTTAAGCATTTCCAGCGCCAGGGTTGCCGATTTAGCCAGTCTGACATCGTACTCATGCTGGAGGATCGTGCGGATTGTAGTCAGGCTAACCGCCATATCATCCACAGCTAGGATTGTCTTTTTTTCTACTTTTTCAGCCATAGAATGAGCATAACATGTATGGTATACTTGTCAAGCCCCTTGAGCCCTTTCTGGCGTGAGTGATGGATCCGGCAGGGTCCATGGAAATTATTATAGTAATGAAGCTGTTATCGCAGCAATTTTAGGGACAGAGAACGGCGTGCGCTACATCAGTACTAAAAAAAGTACAGAAACCTTTTCTTTTTCCCAGGCAGCCCTGGCTGGCCTGGCCCCGGATGGCGGTCTCTTTATTCCCCAGGCCATTCCAGTCTACGGGGAAAGCGTAAAAAAATCACTGCATTCTATGGCGTTTTTGGAAGTTGCCCTTGAAACCATACGGCCCTATGTGGAGGGAGAAATCCCCGGTCCGACACTGGAAGATCTCTGTGCCGGAGCCTTTTCCTTTGCCGCCCCTCTGGTTCAGGTAGAGTCTGAAGATCAATCCACCCCGCTGGTGCTGGAATTGTTTCACGGCCCCACCGCCGCCTTTAAAGACTTTGGCGCCCGTTTTATGGCCCGGACCTTTTCCTGGCTTCGTCGGGGGGAAGACCGGCCCCTCCGGATCCTTGTGGCAACCTCCGGCGATACCGGCGGTGCTGTGGCGGACGGTTTTTTCGGCATTGAGGGCATTTCCGTAACGATCCTCTATCCCAAGGGCAGGGTCTCGGAACTTCAGGAAAAACAGATTGCCGGGCTGGGAGGTAATATCAGCGCCCTGGCTGTGGAAGGCAATTTTGACGATTGCCAGTCTTTGGTCAAGGCTGCCTTTGGAGACTCCGCCCTGCAAAAGCAGGTTGTTCTTTCATCCGCCAATTCCATTAACATATCCCGGCTCATCCCCCAGGCTGTGTATTATGCTGCCGCTGCGGGAAAGGCCAGAGTAGGTTTCTGGGACAGCGACGGTGATGCTACCCCCAGGGCTGTTCAACCAGCCGCCCGGGCCTCTCCAACTGCCGCAGGTACTCCCCGTCCGGTTACCATCTGCGTACCCAGCGGCAACTTTGGAAACCTGACCGCTGGTCTCTATGCCCTGTCCATGGGGGCTCCCATCACCACCCTCGTCGCCGCCACAAACATCAATAAAACCGTACCGGATTACCTGGAAAGCGGCGAATATCAAACCCGCCTTTCCCAGGAGACCATTTCTAACGCCATGGATGTTGGGGCTCCCAGTAATTTTGAACGGATGACCGCCCACTGGGATATTGCCCAACTCCGGCGGATGATCCTGGGGTTCTCCGTTACCGATGATGAAACCCGTCAAACTATGGCGGCAGTATACCGGAATTACGGATATTACACTGATCCCCACAGCGCGGTGGGCTGGACCGCAGTACAAAAATTGAGCGCCGGCCCGGCAGTACCCGGAGCGATGATCGTTGCCGCCACCGCCCATCCGGCCAAATTTTCCGAAACGGCAGAAAATATTACCGGCCCCGTACCAATACCTGCTTCCATAGAAAAGGCCATGAACAGAACCGCCCGGGCGCTTACCATTCCCCCGGATATTTCTGTCCTGCGGGATTTTTTGCTGAGTAAACCGTGAGCAAGGCAAAAGCGTTTTTCTTTTTGTTGTTTTTCTTTTTCCTGTCTTATGCCTTTGCCTGTGATTTACCCGGGCATTTTGATTTTGAGGTTTCGAATGAAGACAGGGTGCTTTATACAGGATGTTATGATGCAGTTCATAAGGGACCCCATTTAATTGTTTACTTTTTGACAAAGGAGCGGCTGGAAGGAGAATCGGTAAGGCGGCCCAATACAACATTTACACAAGACAGGGATGGAGGAATATTACAGAATCTTTTGAACGAAAACGGGTATTCTTTTCCCGAACATGGTGATTATACTAATTCCGGATATGACAGGGGCCACATGGCGCCAAATGCAGATTTTAATGATACCCGTGAAAACGCGCTGATGACTTTTTTTATTGCCAATATTTGGCCCCAGACACCAGATGTAAATAGAAAAACATGGCTAAAAACAGAAAATGAAACCAGAAAATTAGCGGTAGAATATTTTATTGTTAAGGTAGTAATTATTGTGGATGAATTCAGTGATAAAAACATAAACGGCATACAGGTTCCCTTAAATTTCAAAAGAAGGGTATATAATGAGGAAGGTGATCTTATATATGAAATTGACATCCATCAGGTTGTTGGGGGAGCCTTTGACAGCATCTGACAGCAATTTCTGGGCCGGTGCTGCGCTGCCTTTTTGCGGCAGCACAAGCGCCGGCCCGCTTGCAATTACCTTGCGTATTCCGTAATTCTGGTCTCCCGGATGATCGTTACCTTAATCCGGCCAGGATAGCGGAGATCTTCTTCAATTTTTTTGGCTATATCCTTGGCCAGGTACTTGGTTTGGTCATCATTGACGGCATCGTTATTGACGATGATCCGGAGTTCCCGCCCGGCCTGGATGGCAAAAGCTTTGTTCACGCCGTTAAAGCCGGCGGCGATGTTTTCCAGATTTTCCAGCCGTTTGATGTAGTTGTCCAGGGTTTCTTTCCGTGCGCCAGGCCGGGCAGCACTGATGGCATCGGCAATTTGTACCAGCACCGACTCAATACAGGAAGGTTCTATGTCGTTGTGGTGGCTCCCCACGGCGTTGATTACCCTAGGGTCTTCTCCCATCTTGCGGGTCATATCCATGCCGATTTCCGCATGATTCTGATCCGAATCGGATTCTGCGCCCTTGCCAATGTCGTGGAGCAGGGCGGCCCGCTTGGCCAGATCCCGGTTTACTCCCAACTCTGCCGCCAGTACCCCGGCGATAATTGCCACTTCTTTGGAATGAGCCAGGACATTCTGGCCGTAGCTGGTACGAAAATGAAGCCGTCCCAGGGATCGGATAGCTTCCTGGCTGATATTGTGGATCCCTATATCAAAAAGAACTTTTTCGCCCTCTTCAAAAATCTTTTGGGAGATATCCTTGCTGACCTTGGAAACCACCTCTTCGATTCGGGCGGGGTGGATTCGGCCGTCAACGATGAGCCGCTCCAGGCTGACCCGGGCGATTTCCCGCCGGACGGGGTCAAAACAGGAAATGACCACCGCTTCCGGCGTATCGTCAATGATAAGATCTACCCCCGTAAGAGTTTCCAGGGTCCGGATATTCCGGCCCTCCCGGCCTATGATCCGGCCTTTCATCTCGTCATTGGGAAGGGTAACGGCCGCCACTGTTACATCCCCGGTTACTTCTGTGGCAAGCCGCTGTAGGGTGGCTACCAGGATATCCCGGGCTTTTTTTTCCGCCGAGAGATTGGCTTCCTGTTCAATTTTGTTGATCAGAACCTGGGCATCGTGTTTGGCGTCATTTTCCAGATCCGCTATGATCAGCGCCTTTGCTTCCTCTACCGTTAGGCCGGAAATCCGCTCCAACTCCCTGCGGTACCGTTCTTCTTCCTTATCCAGCTCTGCTTCCCGCTCGGCAATTTTCCGGCTTTTTTCAGCATTCTGTTGTTCACTTTTTTCAACTTGATCAGTTTTTTTCTCTAAAACCTCTTCTTTCTGTACAACGCGGCGTTCATACCGCTGCAATTCGGCCCTGCGTTCCCGGGTTTCCCTCTCTTGCTGGTTTCGTTCTCGGATAACTTGTTCTTTTGCTTCAAGAAGAATCTCCTTCTTTTTAGCCTCAGCTTCTTTTATCGCATCCAGTTTTATACGTTCGGCGCGCTGCTCCGACGCTGTAAGTTGGAATCTGGCATAAAACCATCTTATTGTCCAGCCCAAGGTTAACCCGGCAAGAGGCAGGATTATATAAATCCCTGCCATATGTATCCCCTTACCGATGGTATAACTAAATTTTGATTTATCATAAGGGGAATATTGGATATTGTCAAGAAAAAGTTACAAATTATTGGGAAAACTGGAAAGAAACGACCAGACTGCTGTATCAAAATGATACAATAACCAAAATTCTGAACTATATTAGCTGATGATTTTATCTAGGGGCAGGTATTTGCTTAAAGTTTCTTTAAGATCTTTAATCATAATTGGTTTGGCCAAAAAATCGTCCAATCCTTCCCTAAGGAACAATTCCCGAACCCCCGATATGGCATTGGCAGTCAAGGCAATAATCGTCAACCGGGTGTATCGTTCCCCCATGGAACGGATCTTTTTTGTAGCTTCGATCCCATCCATGCCGGGCATCATATGATCCATAAAGACGATGTCGTAGTTGTGGTTTTGGACCATTTCAATGGCTTCTTCACCCCCTGAGGCGGTATGAACTTCCGCTCCGTACCGGCGGAGAAACCCCTCCGCCACCATCCGGTTTATCTGGTTATCGTCTACCACGAGGATCAAGGTATCCCTGATCAGGAAAGAACCGCCGTCTTCCTTGGTTCTGCGTTGTTCATAATTTTTCCTGCCGTTTAAGACGGCGGCCAGCTGGGTTATCAGGACGGGCCTGTTCAGAGCATTGGGGACTTCTTTATCGAATTTTTCTGAGACTTCCTTGATAAGAAAAAATTTGCTGGTTGGTTTTTCGGCATTATAGAAACTTCTAAATCCTTCCTTGGCGGCACTGTCAAAAAGAACATGGCTGTAATCTTCATTTTCATAGAGCTTCCTGGCCTGGTGGAGATCCGTGCAGATATTGTAGCGGACTTCCAGATCACGGAGCATAAACCTCATACCCTCCGCATTGTATGGGTTTGGTTCAAAAACCAGGATATTCTTTTGTTCGCAGTTTTCAACTTCCGCCAAGGATCCTTCCTGCTTGCCTGGACAAACCACATAGAATGAAAAGGTGGTACCTTCGCCGTAAACGCTGCCCACGGTAATTTCTCCCCCCATTAATTCTACCAAGCTTCGGCTTATGGCAAGTCCCAGGCCGGTGCCCTCTTCGTTGCGGTTCCGGTGGGTATCCAACTGCTGAAATTCGTTGAAAAGCCGGCTCATTTCTTCCCGTTTGATGCCCTGACCTGTGTCGCTCACGGTAAAGTTAAGCCGGTAGGTAGTATCATCTGTTTCGGAAAGAGGTTCGGTCCAGGCGGAGAGTGTTACTGCTCCTTCTTTGGTGAATTTTACTGCGTTGGTCAGGATATTGATTAGGCATTGTTTAAGCCGTATTTCATCGCTTGTTATTACCGGCGGTATGTTCCGGGAGATGGAAGCCACCAAAGCCAATCCTTTTTTTGATGACTTTATGTTAATTATATTCAAGGTATCATTGATGAGTGAAGCAAAATCAAAGGGTTTAAAGAGCACTTCCATTTTATGGGCATCAATTTTTGAAAAGTCCAGAATATCGTTGATTATTTGAATCAGGCTTAAGGTAGATCCCTTGATCGTATCCGCCCGGGTTAGCTGTTCATCACTTAGGGGATTGGCCAGCATCAGGTCTGTCATACCGAGGATGGCATTCATGGGAGTTCGAATTTCGTGGCTCATGTTGGCCAGGAAGTTGCTCTTGGCCAAGGTTGCTGATTCGGCCTGGTTTTTTGCTTCTACGATGAGGGTAATATCGTTCCATTCAAAAAGACGGGCTATTTTTTCTGCTGTAAGCTGTGAGGACCGGAGCAGAAAGTAGTACCGGGTGTCTCTTTGGATAATGGAAAACTGCCGTTCCACATACCCTTCCTGTTCCATAATTTCCTGGAAGAGCATCCGCATTTCCCCATTGGGTAAAATATCCAGCAGGGGCATACCTTTTAGATGTCCTTTATCATTGACATTAAGCCATGCCGCCAGGGAATCGCTCAAAAATTCAACCTCCGCGTTGTTATTGATGATTACCATGTAGGAAAAGGTAGTTTTCATTAATGAGTCAAAGGTAACGCCGGACTTTTCTACTTCGACGACGCTTTTCATAAAAAATCTGCTAAAAAAATAAAGAAAAAGTCCCATCAGTAAAAACGTAACAAAACCAGCATAATTCTGGTATACCGGAATTGACGGTCCTAAAATGCGGTATCGGAATACTATCAACAGGAAGAACAGGGATATGGTGGAAATGGCAAAGAATTTTAAGAAACTTCTGTGATCCAAAAAGCAAATGGTGGTGGCCACACAAATGAAGATAAGAAAAAAATAAAGAAAGTCTCCTTCCAGGAATATAGATGCAGCGGTGATAGTGATAAAAAAAGAGCTGGGAATAACCCATGCAATGGTATGACGGGAAAACCCGCTGAAAAAAAGAACCCAGGAAAAAAAGGCTGAAAAAAGCAGCGTCGATCCGGCACGGATAAAAAAAATTCTGAGAGAAAAATCAAAAACAAGATATAACAGAACCGCTGCCGCAAAATAAACTGCCTGAATGGTATAGATAATCAACGGTATATAGCCGTAGGCTTTTTCGCTGCCTTGCAGCCATCTTTTTTTCAAGAAAGCTCTCCGCTCAAGAATCTATTAGGAGGCCCTTTTTTTTCCAGTTTTCGAATTGTCTCATCAATACCCGGCGGACAAACAAAGTCCAGTGAAGCCGATTGCATTTTCAGGTTTAGTTCTGCGTCATAAAATATTTCGCCATCCAAAGATATAATCATATCTTTAGAGGAAGTAATCCGGAGTTTTTTACACCGGTAATGGGTAACATATTCCGGCCACTTGGCGTACTGGCCTTTCCGGTAATCCATGATACCCTTAATTATTTTATTCCTGGGGGCTGGTTTTATCGTGTACACATTCATGTAACCGTCATTAAACTGAGCTTCCGGGGCGGGTTTCCCTGTGCCATGCCCGGGGACATTACTGACAAGGATACCCATTAAGTCTTCTTCCAGTGTAAGCATTTGCATTTCTATGCGATAATGCCTGATTTCCGCTTTTAAAAAGGAATAATAAAATCCCGCCATAATATAACAGAAGTGTAAAGGAAGTGAGAACCGTTCCGACAGCTTTTCCCCCAGTTGATAGGAAGCAGCTTCCGTGCCAATGAGTATTGTGGATACCACATAGTGGTTTCCCGCCTGGATCGTATCAATAGTTAATACCGGAGAAAGGGAAAGGTTTCTCATGGATCTAAAAAGGTCTTTTTGATCATTTCTGAAGGCTGTAAGCAGATCATTGTTCTTGCCCAGGGGATAATAGGCAACCTGAACATTGGGAAGCCCCATTACCCCATTGATCACTTCAAAAAGGGTTCCTCCTCCGCCAAAGGCATAGACCCGGACCATTTCCGAAGCATTGTTGACATAACGCAGGGTATATCCCGATGCATCCCGTTTCCACCTGGTAATATGTATGGTATAATTCATTCTTGGGTTTCCGGCAAAATAATTCCGTATTTCTTCTTCAATTTCGTTAACCCGTCCCACAACAAAGCCCGCCATGGGATTGATGATGCAGAGGTGTTTCATGGTTCCTTGTCCTTTACGATCCCCAGCAGATGGGAAATCTTGCCCGCCATCCCGTCATATTCCAGATTTTCCATGTCGGAAAAAATATTTTGCAGGTGTTTCTGAATGGTTTCATTATCCCATTTTAGGGAAGAAAGGGGGCTTAAAATGGAATTGACGGCGGAAATATCAAAATTATTGCAGGCTTCTCTGGCCTTTATCAGGATTTCCGCCAGTTCCTGAACATTGCCTTTGTGATAATTTTGTTCCCGCTGTGGGAAAAGAGCCGCCAGGTTCCGGGAAAAAGTTCTGAGCTTTTCTTCGAAAAACGGGTAGTTTTCTTTACAGTATTCGGCATCATCGGATTTGGCGGCAAATTCCAGCTGCCGGGCTTCGTCGCCCAGGGCTTCATTCCCAATGCTATACAGGGACCCCTTGATGCCGTGGATTTCAATGGCAAAGGCATGAAGATCCCCGGTATGGAAGCGGCGCAATTTGATGATCACATCGGAAATTGTTTTTATGGTAACCTTGAGCAGTTCGGTGTATTTTTCCTTTTCATCCCCGATAAGGAGAATACCCCTTTCGACATTAAGATTCTGGATGGTTTTTGCTTTTTCCAGGAATGTGTCGGTATTTTCCGGCATGAACATTTTCATGCCGTTTTCCCCGGGTGCAAAAGAATCGCTGGGGTTTTGTTTTGCAGTTGCGGACAATTCCTGTTCCCAGTTTGCCCTGTAATTCAACAGATAACACAGAGTATCCCCCAGATAAAGCAGGGTAGTATCGTCATGAATCAAGGCTTCCGTTTCTTTTCCTTCCAGGATGATGTAGCCGTTAAGTGTTTCTTTTATCCGAAGAGGAAGGATGCACAATGATTTGGTATTGTAAGCTACGAAGGAAAGTTTTGCCGCCTCCAGGGTATTGCTGTTCATGGTTAGATATTTTTTCCCCTCCAGGAGATTTACCATCTGATCATGGGCAATGAATTCATTTGTTTCTTCTTTTTGAATTTCGGAGGGGTATGACGCAACAATTTTTTGATGATTTTTGATCATAAACACCAAGGCTGCCTTGTAAACACTGTAGTATTCGGAGATCGCTATAAGTGTTGCATTAATGGCTTCGCTCAAACTGGGACTACGGAACAGCGAATAGTGGATCCGCAGTATAATGTCATACCGGTTACGATACCTTTCCTGAAGCAACTTGCTGGCTTTAAACTGTTCTGCCATGCGGGAAAGGGATTTGGAGATCATCTCCATCTCGTCATGGGAATGGACAATCTCGATGTGTTTGTCCAGGTTGCCCGTTACAAGGTCTTCGCTGTCTATGATTAATTTTTTTAATGGAGCGGCGATACCCCGGGAAAAATACAAAAGAAGCATCAAAAAAATAACAAGGCTTATTGTTAACGAAGTTGCAATGGGCAGGAGTATTGAAAAAGTGTTTTTCCATACTTCCTGCAGGGGCAGGGATGTATGGAGATAAACAATTTTTTCCTTAATTTGGACCGGATAGAAATAATTATAGCTTTTAACGCCGGAAATTTTTGAGTGTTCACCGTACAGGTATATGGGTTTCTTTTCTTCCATCTGCATCCTTATCTGGCCGGCGCTGGTGAATCCCAGTTCTTCCAGGGTTTTGCCGAGTATTTCTGTTTTCAGGGAATAACCCACCGTGCCTCCGGGGAGGAAGATCGCCGAAACCATTTCAGGAAATATTTCGTCCCCCAGAGTTTTTTCATTTAGCGCGGCATTAAGTCCCACACAGCCTATGATCCGCTTGTTTCTAAATATCGGCGCTGAAATGCCAAAGCTGCTTGCGCTGCCAGAACCATAATCCCAAAACGTTTCATCGGAACCAAGGTCGGAATAAAGGATGCCCGTATCCCTGGGTATGATATACCAATGCGATTTACTCTGGTTCTTTAAATCAGTTTCGTTTATATCATTTGTTATTTTCCATGAATTCCCGTTCCTTGCAAAGGAACGGATAAACCGCCCAGAAGGAGGGTATTCTTCCGTATGCGGGTTGTCATTCCCGTCAAAGGCATGGGGTTCAAAGGCCAGCCACGCGTAAATAATATTGGAATTGTGAAATCGGGAAACAATGATGGTTTCTCCCATTTCCCGGGCGTTGGGATTGTTTCCATCGATGGTTTCCAGTTCTGCAGCGCAAACCATGACAGCAAGTTCCAGAATTTCGTACAGTTTTCTCAGGTTTGATTCGTTATATACCGCCAGAGTATGCAGCTGTTTGGCTGCCTTGTCGATTTGATGATTGTATGCCTGGTAAAAAATAACTGCCGAAAGGATCATATAGATTGCCAAAAAAGGCAGTACCACAAAAACCAGTATCTTTTGCTGTATAGATTTCATGAGGTGCTTCCTAAAAACACTCCATGGCCTGTAGAACGCCGGGCTACCATTTCTATTTCGTCATGGATTGATATAAAGGCATCAATGATCCGGGGATCAAAATGAGTTCCTTTGCCTTCTACAATAAGGTTGTACGATTCTTTTGGATCCATGGCTTTCCGGTAAATCCGATCCGCCGCCAGTGCATCGTAAACATCCGCCACTGCCATGATTCGGGAACAAAGGGGAATGTTCTCTCCCTTGATTCCATTTGGATACCCCGTGCCGTCGTATTTTTCGTGGTGTCCCTCTGCAATCTGAATGGCATAGTAAAGATAATGCTGGGTGGGAGTCCGTTCGTACATATCCCGGAGTATGGTCGCACCGATGGTGGTGTGGGTTTTCATAATGGCAAATTCCCGATCATCCAGTCTATCCGGTTTTAGGAGTATGGTATCGCTGACTCCAATTTTGCCGATGTCGTGGAGCAGCGCTCCCCGGGTTATAAGGGACAATTCCTGTTCGTTCAATTCGTTTGCAAAATGGCCCTGACGGATCAATTCCCGGCTCAGGAGCGTCACATAGATTCGGGTCCGCTGGACATGATCGCCGGTGCCTTTATCCCGGTTTTCGACTATTTCAGCAAAGGAAATGACAATACTGTCTTCTAATTCCTTAACGGTATTTTCCAGGTTGTTCTGGTACCTGGAAAGGTTCAAATGGAGTTCCAGCCGGTGGAGGAGGATGCTTTTTTCTACCGGCTTGGTAATAAAATCTACCACTCCCGACTGCAGGGCTCGAACTTCCGTGGCTATATTATGATTGGCGGTAAGAAAGATCACCGGAATTCTTTTTAATATTGTGTTTTCTTTGAGCCGTTTTAGGGTTTCGAAACCGTCCATGTCCGGCATATCTACGTCCAACAGGATAAGATCGGGGATTCGTTGAATACAGATTTGCAGGGCCTGGGCCCCGGATTTTGCCAGCAATACCTGATAAGAATCGGAAATTTGCAACTGGATGTTTTTTAGATTCGCCAAGTTGTCATCAACTACCAGTATTTGATCCATCAATCCTCCGTACCATAAGTTTACCCCTCTATACCATAATTTATACCAAAAAATAGCAAATACCAGGGTTTTTTCCAAAAAAACCGTTAAATTCTTATCCCAAGACTTTCTTTTATAGAGAAAATATAGGAAAATGGATAATATTCCAATAATCAGGAGAAAACTATGAGTGCTATTGAATACATTGAAGGAAGAGAAATCCTTGATTCCCGGGGAAATCCAACCGTAGAAGTTGATGTGGTCCTGGAGGACGGATCCTTGGGCCGGGCGGCGGTGCCTTCCGGAGCCTCCACAGGAGAACACGAAGCGGTAGAACTCCGGGATGATGATAAAAATCGTTATTTGGGCAAGGGAGTGCAAAAAGCGGTAACCAATGTTAACGACATTATCGCCCCGGAACTTATCGGTTTTGAGGTCACCGATCAGGTTGATATTGACCGGACCATGATTGAACTGGACGGGACGGAGAATAAGGGCAAACTAGGGGCCAACGCCATTTTGGGTGTGTCCATGGCCTGTGCCAGGGCCGCTGCTGAAAGTCTGGGTATTCCCTTGTACCGGTATCTGGGAACCTTCCACGCCAACCTGCTTCCTGTGCCCATGGCAAATATTATTAACGGCGGCAAACATGCGGACAACAAGGTAGATTTTCAGGAATTTATGGTCATGCCTGTGGGGGCTGATTCCATAAAAGAGGCGGTGCGCTGGACCGCGGAGGTGTTTCACAATCTGAAAAAACTCCTTAAGGATGGGGGCAAAAACACTGCCGTGGGGGATGAGGGCGGCTTTGCGCCGGATATTGGGAACGAAGAAGCCCTGGAATTCATCATGAGGGCCATAGAAAAGGCCGGTTACAAGCCGGGGGATGATTTTGGCATCGCCCTGGACTGCGCCAGTTCGGAACTGTTCGAAGAGGGAGGCAAGAAGGGTTATAAATTCTGGAAATCCAACCCGGACAAGCTCTTTTCCGCCGGCGAGATGATCGACATCTATACCAACTGGGTTGGCAAATATCCCATTATCTCCATAGAAGACCCCCTGGATCAAAACGACTGGGACGGTTATGTTCAGATGACCAAAACCCTGGGCGGTAAGGTCCAGATTGTAGGGGATGACTTTTTTGTTACCAACACCAATCGTCTTTCCAAGGGAATCGGCATGGGGGCCTGTAACTCGATCCTGATCAAAGTGAACCAGATCGGCACGGTAACCGAAACCTATGAAGCGGTGGAAATGGCCAAGCGGGCGGGGTATACGGCGATCATTTCCCACCGGTCCGGCGAAACCGAAGATGCTTTTATTGCCGACCTGGTGGTGGCCCTGGAAACGGGCCAGATCAAAACCGGTTCCATGAGCCGCACTGATAGGATCTGTAAATATAACCAGCTTATCCGCATCGAAGATGAACTGATGGGTGTCTGTGAATATGCGGGAAAGAACGCGTTTTACAACATTAGGAAGGGGTAATTTTTTCGGAATACCTCATGCAGATCTAGGGAGGGAATCGAAGAATTTAGCAGCGAACAGTGCTGATACTCGCGAACAAAAGAGAATTGGACAACAAGTTTGTGGCCGTACCGTTGATATGATTTGTGTGGTTCGCTGTAAAATTTCAACCTCCTCCCTCTACGTCTTTGGGTGAGAAAATCCAAGAGAATTTTGGCAAATGAGCCTTGTTCAAAAACTGAAGTTTTGGACAAGGCTCATTTGCCAAACAACCCTTTAACCGCACTTTTTAAATCTTCTGAAGTAAAAAGAACATAACCCAGCCCTGCGGCGGTCTTTTCCCTGACCGGACGGCGGCGGACTGGCAGTACTTCACCTGCCAGCGACAGTTCCCCCGCGATGGCGGTCATGGCGGGCAGGGGAAGGCCGGTCTTTGCTGAATAGAGGGCCGCAGCGAGGGCTAGTTCTATCCCTACTTCGTTTATGCGGATGCCGCCGGCCACATTGACGTACAGATCCTGATCAGAAAGCCGCAGGCCCAAATGTTTTTCCAGGGAAGCGGCTACTCTGGATACCCGGTTTGTTTCGATGGAACCGGAAAAAACACGGCTGATGGAACCCTTGGCGGGGACTGTCAGCGCTTGGAGTTCCACCAGCAGGGAACGGGAACCTTCCAGTACCGCCGCAGTGGCAATACCAGCGGGAATATTCCCTTCCCGGCGGACAAGAAAAAGCAGGGAAGGGTCCTCCACCACGGCCAGGCCCTTGTCGTCCATGGAAAAAATGCCGATTTCGTCCACCGATCCAAAACGGTTTTTTACAGCCCTAAGGAAACGGCAGCCGGTATTTCCCGCATCGCTGGAATTTCCCTGATCAAAATACAGTACCGTATCGACCATGTGTTCCAGCGTTTTGGGTCCCGAGATAAGACCGTCCTTGGTAACATGGGCTGCCAGGAACAGGGCCGCATCGTGTTCCTTGACCCAGGAAATCAGTTCGTAGGCGCAGAATTTCATCTGGTTAATGGTCCCCGGAGCGGGGCCCGCTTCGTCGGTGTGAAGAGTCTGGGCCGAATCGGCCATAACAAGGACCGGTTTTGCGGCATGTAAAATAACCAGAATATCTTCCATCCTGCCGGTACAGCATAATTCTATGCGATCCAGACTGCCTGCACCGATCCTGTCCGCCCGCATTCGTACCTGTCCGGCGGATTCTTCTCCGGAAATATAGAGGATCCGTCCCTGGGTCCGGGCCGCAGCGGCAGTTTGAAGCAGGAGAGTGGATTTACCGATTCCCGGCTCACCCCCCAGGAGGATGGCGGATTGCTTCATGATGCCGCCCCCCAAGACTTGGTCCAGTTCTTCTATGCCGCTGGAAATCCGTTTGCCTCCCTGAGGGTCCACCGACGACAAGGGAAAGGACTGGGGAGGAAGGGAGTTTTTTGTGTAGCGCGTGCTGACGGCGGAAACGGCGGTTTCTACCAGGGTATTCCATTCACCGCATTCTGGACAGCGGCCCAGCCATTTAGGTTCTTCGCGGGAACAGGAACTGCACCTGAAAACATGAGCCTTTGTTTTTTTCATTGCTCATTTATATTGATCGAAAGACTGATAATTTCGTTTTCGTAAATTTTAAAGGGGATACAGAGCATCCGGGTTCTTTCGTCGGGAATAACAACTTCATGGGCTTTGCCGCTTACCACCCTGGGAAGGGAAATGACAATGCGGAACATATCTTCCAGGTTTTTTTTTACGTTCCCCGAGATAATATTAAGCAGTTCTCCCACTGCATCTGCCATGTCGGAATTGGAGACATCTTGTGATCCGGTTAAGTGGGCGGTGATTTTTGAAGCGGTGGGGTATTTCATAGATATGGCTACTAGGCCCTTGACTTCTCCCGTCAAGGCAATAAGGCCGGAAATGTCCCAGTTAAGAAACGATTCTTTTCCTGCAAAATGGGCCCGGTCCGGTTTTATGGCGCATTGGAGCATACTTTCAAAAATAGCGGAGGTTACTTGAATAAAGGGCTGAATATACTGCTCCATGGAATAAATATACTCATTTGCAGTTAAAACGACAAGCGCAGTTTTTTCAAGGCCCTTGAGGTTTTGGAAAAACCTTACGTTTTTCCCCTAATTGACGCGCTCAACATATTCGTTGGTTTCGGTATTTACCAGTATTTTTTCACCTTGTTTGATAAAGAGCGGTACCCGGACGGTAAGGCCCGTTTCGGTGATCACCGGTTTGGTCGCTCCCGAAACGGTATCACCCTTGATATAGTTTTCCGATTCGGCCACGGTAAAGATAACCTTGTAGGGAACCTTGATGTCAATAACCGCCCCTTCCCATAGAGTGAGTTCATAGGAGCCGCTCTCTTGGAGGTAATATTTTTTGTCCCCCATTTCGGTGATGGGGACTTCGTGCTGTTCAAAGGATTCGTTGTCCATAAAGTGAAAGTTATCCTGATCCGCGTACTGGTATTGGCAGGTTACAACGGAAACATCGGCGTCTTCGACCTCCTGCTGGGTGGGCACGGTAAGGCTTAGGACCGATCCGTCCTTGATACTCTTCATTTTTATGCGGGCAATGGCTGTTCCTTTACCTGGGTTATGGAATTCCCGTTCTACTACCAGGTATGGCTGTCCCTTCTGGAGTAAACAGGTTCCTTTTATAATGTCTCCGCCGCGTATCATTCATGCCTCGTTTTAATAGTCTGGGTCAAAGATAGCCTGTTTACGGGGGTATTGTAAAGATCCGGAAAAATGGTATACTAAGGAACCTGGGAATGGACGCTGAAAAATCGGTAGAAGGGCTCTTGCAAAAAGCCTATCATAGCCTGAAAACTCCGGATTCGGAGGGAGCCCAGCTTGCTTTGAACGAAGCCTTGACGCTTAATTTTGAGCATGCTGAGGTAGTTTATGCCCTTAAGTGCCTTTCCTGGTGGCAGGAACGGTTTAAGAAGCTGCATGAGCAGGATCCCTGCGATCGGGGAAGATTCATTCTTTCCCAATGGAAGAGCTTTTATGGCTTTTTGGACCGTATCGGAGAGGGAGACTACGATAGCTGCCTCTATGCGGTAAAGAGTTTTGTTTTTTCCACAGCCCTGGAATGTTTTGACGGCATTCTGGGAGATGGGGAAAATCAGCACGATCCGGCACTGCTTCTGTTGGCAGGCCGCTGTTATAAGGGGGTAGGGAACTTCGAGGAGGCCCTAAAATACCTGGAGCAGGCTGCCCGATTCAGGCGGGAAGACGGGGAAACCCTTTCGGAACTGGCGGATGTAAATGCCCTGCTGGAAGAGACCAGGGCTGCCAAGGCCCTCTTTAGGGAGGCCTTTTTTGTCGATCCCCTGGGGGTTGATATCCGGAACATGGATTCGCAGTTGATCCTCCGGCTGGCGGATTTGGTGCGAAAGGAGGGTCACAGTGGTCAGGAACTGCTTGAGTGGATGCCCATTTACGGTGCCCTATACGGGGTTTTTTCGGTCAAGCGGGAACTTAAACTGGCCGAACTGGGAAAGCTCAAGCAATCGATTTTTACCCTGGAAAATGAAGTTCGGGGTAAGGCCGGAAAACAAGGAGAAGCGGTGAGCCCCCTGATCCCCCGGCTGATCAACCGCTATTTGTGGCTTATCGATCATTATGAATATGTCAAGGCGGATCCGGCCCTTATTGAAGAAATCATGCTGAAGATGAAAATTGCCGATCCGGCGGTGTACGAACGGTACAGGAATTAGGAGATTTACATGGCAGAAGCTGCTGAAGCCCAAACGACTCTTTCACCACTTTTAAAGAATGTTCAGGAAATGCTCAACGAAGAAAAGTGGACCCGCGCTGCCTTAAGCAACTATTCTACCGGACAATTCAAGGAACTGGATCTTTTTTTGCGAGAAGCCAGGGAAGGAAAACTTTACGACGAGCTAAAAAAACTTTGTGACGAACACTTGGTGCATACCAAAAACAGCATCATCGCCCTGTACATATCGGGAATGATAGCCCTTTCCCGGCAGCTTATTGACGATGCGGTGCTGATAAACCTTGTCACCATCTTTGTGGATAATCACAAGTGGGGCATTGTCCGTTATCTCTGCGAAGGAATTCTGGAGTACGGGGAGTCTAAGTTTGCCCTTCGGACTCTGGCGGAATGCTGCAAGAACGAAAACGAAGAAGAACCCATAACCGGTATCTGGGAGCGGCTTGTTAAGGTTGATTTTGAAGAGGCGGATATTGCCAAGGCACTGGCGGAGCATTATGAAAAATCAGGGACTATCGAAACGGCGGTGGATTACTATAAAAAAGCCCTGCACCGGTATATTAATAAGAGTCTTTTTACCAATGTCCGGGAAATCTGGACCAAGCTCCTCGAATACTGCCCCGAGGATATCGACTTTTTCTTGCATGTAGAAAAACGGATAGCAAAAAATATCAGCACCGACAAAGCCGTACTTCTTTTGGAAGATGTTTTTGCTTCCTGCAAAAAACGGGAAGAAATCGACACCGCCATCGGCATCCTGAAACAGATTTTGCAGTACGACGAACGGGATTCCCAGGCCCGAAGGGAAATCACCGAATGTTTCCGGATCAAATACGCGGAACACAGCCAACTGGAAGAATACGTTCGTATATCCAATCTGACACAGAGCTGGCGCAATGTTCGGGAAGCGATTACCGACTTTGAAAAACACATAGCTTTTGACAAAGGGAGTTTTGTATTTCACCGGACCTGGGGGGTGGGCCGGATTTCCGTCATGCAGGGCGATGAGATTGTCGTGGACTTTGCCAAAAAACGGGGACACCCCATGTCCCTTAAAATGGCGGTCGATGCTCTTCAAACCCTGTCAAAAAATCACATCTGGGTCCTTAAGGCAACCCAGAAAAAAGAAAAACTCCACGACCGTGTCAAGAGCGAACATGCCTGGGCTTTAAAAACGATAATAAAAAGCTTCGGTAATTTCTGCGATCTTAAACGGATCAAGGCCGAACTGGTACCCTCGATATTGTCTGCCGGAGAATGGACGGCATGGAGCAGCCGGGCCAGGGATATTTTAAAAACAGATCCAGGTTTCGGAGTCAGCCAGGACAATATTGACCTCTTTACCGTCCGGGAAAGGCCAATCAGCATAGAAGAAAAATTATATAATGAATTCAGGGCCGAAAAGAATTTCTTCGACCGCATTGCCACGATCCGAAATTTTGAAGCCCAGAAAGAGGCGGAGATTGATTCGGAGTATTTTAACGAAATGTTCGGTTATTTTACCGGATACCTCCGGTCCAGCAGCCAGGCGAATGAACAGATCGCCGCCTCCTATCTTCTGATCAAAGAAATTGCAAGCCGTCATCCCCATCTAGGGAAAAACCTTACCATGAGCTTTGAAGAAATCTATAACAACATCGAAGATGTCCTTACGCTGTTCATAAATCTAAAGGATGCCCGGATAAAAGAAGATTTCCTTCTCCAAACCAGGCTTGCTATCGCCAGCTGGCCGGACATCTATGTCCGCCTCTTTCCCCATGTTCTCTTGCCTTCGATCATTACCAGCCTGGAAAAGGAAGGGTACGAAGACAAAATAACGGCGATGATTCGGGACTGCTTTGAAAACTACCGGGAATACCGGGAAACGGTGATTTGGTTTTTACGGAACGAAAAAAAAGAAACTCGTTTTACCAATGCCGGCATAAGCGAAGAAAAGAAAATCATCATCCTGATCTATATTCTGGATATTACTTTTCGGGACATCGACAACCATAGGGATACATCAGAAAACCGGAAGATCAACAAGCAGGCGTATACCCTTCTTTTTAAGGACGGTCTTTTGGAACGCTTTATCGGAAGCGTGGATCGTGATACGATCCTGCGAATCTATACCCTTGTTGGTGATGTAAAGGATTTGGATCCAACGGATAAGATGAAGCTCCGGGGAATCATTCAAGAGAAGGATCCGGAGATCAAATTTGCCGAGGAAGTGGAAAAAAAGGCTTCCGGGGGTCTTATGGTTACCGCCGCCAAATACGAAGAAAAGCAAAAACAGCTTACCCATATCATGGAGGTGGAAATTCCCGCCAATTCCAAGGAAATCGGCTTTGCCCTTTCTCTGGGGGATCTCCGGGAAAATGCCGAATATAAGGCAGCAAAGGAAAAACAGGACCTCCTCAGTTCCACAATGGGCAAGTTAAAAGAAGAAATCGAAAGAGCTCAGATTTTTGATCCCGCTGCGGTAACGACGGAAAAAGTTTCCTTTGGCACCAGGGTGGTACTGGTCAATCAAAGTTCCGGAGAAGAAACGGAGTACACCATTTTGGGTCCCTGGGAATCGGATCCAAAAAACCATGTTATTTCCTATCTTTCTCCTTTTGGGCGTGCTATACTGAATAAAAAAGAAGGCGAAGAATTTGATTCCTCTTTTGACAAAACTAGAGGTGCTGTAACCGTACGATACACCGTAAAGACAGTTGCCAGGGCTCTTGTATAAGCCAGAGGGGTTGGTCATGAATATGAAAAAGTTTTTTTGTTTGTTTTTTTGTCTGATGGCTCTTTTTCCTATCTTTGCACAACGGGGAAAAGACTTGATTCTGGTGGTGGATACTTCCTCTTCTATGTTTTCTTATTACAACGAGTTGGGAACCTATCTTTCCGGACCTTTTCTTGCTGAGCATCTTGCCTCAGGTGATACCATCCACATCATTTCTTTTGGATCCAAACCCCGCTTTGAAATTGCCCGGCAGATCGTAGAGCAGGGAGACGTAGAAACGGCCAGCGCCAGGATATGGCTGCTTTATCCCCTGTCGCCCGCTTCGGACCCTGCCGCTGCTTTGAGTTATGCGGAACAGTATGTTCGTACCGTACCGGGGGGGCGCCCCAAAAAGATATTTATTGTTTCCGGAGATGATTTAAGTACCCAGGTAAATGCCGCCGCCGGACGCCTGGATCCCGGAGTGGAAATATTCTTTATCCGGGCTTCCAGCCGTATGGGAACCGGTACATCTGCGGGAACCACTGTTCCCGCTGCATCAACCGGTACGACCGCCGGACCTGCTGTATCGGGAACCGTTACACCCAGGCCCGGTATATCTGCCGGATCTGTTGCACCGGGAACCGTTACACCCGCCGGGCCCAGCACTCCCGCCGTACCCGACGGCGTTCTAAAAAGCCCTGATTTTCCGCTTGAAGGAACCAACCCTATTACCGAAACGCTGGATCAGCCTGACAGTCCGCCCTTTGAAATACCGCCGGAACAAAACGGAAATGGCGATCCCGGCGAAGAAAACGTTTCTCCAAATCAAGGTATTACCCCTGGAGAGAATTCACCCGGTGTCGGTTATGCCTTTTTTAATAATTTGCCTCTGCCCCTTCTGCTTGGCATCGGGGCGATCCTGCTCTTCCTCATCCTGCTTATCATAATCCTGCGGATAAGGAAGCTTCATTCTTCTCCCAATAAGGTAATGGCTGAAGTAAGGGCTGAAGCAAGAGCTGAAGCAAGAGCTGAAGATAATACTGCTGCAAGGAATGCGGAGCTTCTTAACAGTTTTGCTTCTCAACAGGCCGGGGCGGCCCTTCGGGGTCCCCACCGGCGGAATCAGTACAGGGATCCCGGCCAGTTTCTTACTACGCCGCCCATGCTGAATCTCTTTGTGGAAGAGCAAAATACCGCCATAGGAAGGCGCAATGTTCACTCTCTGAAAAGGGGAAGCTCCTATTCCGTGGGTGGAGGCAATTCAGACTTCCTTATATTCCTGGTCCCCATTCCGCCCAGGGTTGGACGGCTGTATTTTGACGGAACCAACTGTACTTTTACGCCCCTGCGTCCGGAATTTTTTCCCGATCTTGGTTCAACTTCGGTTCCCGAATGTATTGGAAAAACTATACGGATAATTTCAAAGAAAAACTACGAGATTTTTTTCCATTTTGAACGATACAAGGATCCTCTTATTGCGATGAACCAGCTGCTCCACTCAATACAGGTTCCTGAAGCGCCGGGGTCGAAGCGGAATCCGGGGATGTAACAGCGTTTTCAGCCTGGCCGGGGCTTTCTGTAGTAAGGGGGAGTCCCCATTTTTGCAGTAGCGTTGTTGATTTTCTGGAAAGACTTCCGTTCTTTGGGTCTGTGAGACAGCGAATCTCATCAACCAATCCCTGAAAATTGTTGTTGGAACAAATATCCAGGGCATAGGATTTTTCTATTACCCCGCCGCCGGCAAAAAAGCGGCGGGCCAGATCTTCAAGTTTGGGTGATTTTGCCACGCCGAGGATACGCAAAAAACCGTTGTACAGGGCGGTTTGGTTTTTTGTTTTTGCTTCGTCCAATTCAATGATAACCTCGGTTACATAGTCCGCTGAACCGTGGGTAAGGAGCATTTCTGCAGAATTAATTCTGATCCGGTCGCTGTTTTTCCGTTCCTTAAAAAGTTCCTTTAGGATCGTTTCTGCTTCGTTTCCCCCAATAAGCCCCAGGGCTTTTACCGATTCATCCCGGACCGCCGGGACTTCGTCGTTTTCGCAGCGAAAGCGCAAAAAGGGAATGGAAGCGGCAAGTTTCCGTTCCCCCGCGGCTTTGGCGGCGGCGATGCGGGTCCGGTAATAGGAATCACGGAAGGCTTCGATTATCGCCGCCTCCGTCTCGTCCCCGGAAAAAGGCGCCAGGGATCCCACGGCGGAGGCCCGGACATTGGGGTCCTTGGAAGAAACAGCGCCGATAATTGCATCCAGTCCTGCGGGATCGGCGATTTTTCCAAGGGCCTCCAGGGCGTTCATGCGCAGGGGGACCCGCTCATCTTCATTTTCTGCGATGGAAACAAGAAATGCCGTTCCTTCTTTTGCTTTCAGGTCTCCCAGGGCGACAATGATAAGCCGACGGTTTTCATCCCCCGGCTCTCTGTTGGTGTAGTATTCAACCAGGTATTCCGCCGTCTCCGCCTGCCCTTCCTTTTCCGCGATTTGCCCCAATGAACGGATTGCCCCGGAAAGATAGCGGGTTTCTTCGCCGTTAATGATTTCCATCAAGGTTTTCCGGGCCCCCACGGCCTGAATCTTTCCCAGGTAGAGGATGGCGGCGTTTACCGTTTCCCCCGCCTCATAGTCCCGATCTTCCACGGCAAGAATGGCCCGCTTTTCCAGTTCCCCTATTTCCCGGTCGGCAAAATAGCCGAAGGTTCCCGAAAGGATAGCCCTGTTTTTCGTCTTTTCCGCCACTGCGGTCAATTCTCTGTCCAGGGGAGTAATTTTTTTTGCTTCCTCCGGATCCGAAGGCTGCTCGTTCCGTAGAATCTTTATCAGGTTTGCAATTTCCGTATCCGTGCCGTAACGGATGATACGCATCCGCTGTTCTTCAAGGCTGGGCGCAGGTAATTCTCCTCCGGAGCGTTCTTCCGAAAGGGTTGCTCCTGCGGCGGGGGTTTGGGCGAAGAGCGCCGTCGTGGTTATGGCGAAAAAAATAAAAAAAACCGCTCTTTTGTTCATACCGGGCCTCCTCCGTTCTGATAACGGTCTAGAAACATTTTTTTGAATTCATTGAATTTATTTTCGCCGATTGCCGCTCTGGAATCAAGCATAAGCTGATGAAGAAAGAATAAATTGTGATAGCTTGCCAGCATGGAGCAGAGTATTTCCCGGGTTTTAAAGAGATGCCGAAGGTATGATCGGCTGTAGGTTTTACAAACTTTGCAGGAACAGGATGGATCTATGGGCAAAGGACTTTTAACATTTTCCGCCTTTTTCAGGGAGAGGGTGCCGTCATGGGTAAAAACATGACCGTTCCGCCCGGTCCTGGTGGGGAAAACACAATCGAACATATCAATTCCTTCTTCAATGGCCCACAGAAGGTACTCCGGGGTTCCTATCCCCATCACATACCGGGGCTTTTCATCCGGCAAAAGGCAGGAAGTAAGGTGAAGGTACTCCAGGAAAACTTCGCCAGGTTCGCCCACCGAGAGGCCGCCGATGGCGATGCCGGAGGTATCGCATTCAAGGGTTTTTGTTATGCTTTCTTTACGAAGATCGGGGTAAAAATTCCCCTGAACTATGGAAAAAAGGGAGCCGCCATAACCCTCTTCTGCCGATCTGCGCCAGCTTTCATGGGAACGTTTAAGCCAGCGGGCGGTAATATCCAGGGCCATTTGGGCTTCTTTTTTTTCCGTTCCCCAAGGGGTACAATAATCCAGCGGCATCTGAATGTCGCTGCCCAGTACGGTTTGAATCTCCAGGGTCTTTTCCGGCGTTAATAGGTGGCAGGATCCGTCTATGTGGGATCGGAACTGCGCCCCCTCTTCGGTTATTTTGCGGAACGGCGACAGGGAAAAAACCTGGAACCCCCCCGAGTCGGTAAGGTAGTTTTTTTTCCACCGGGTAAAATTATGCAGTCCTCCAGCGCCGCCAATCACCTCTATTCCAGGTCTAAGATACAAATGGTAGGTGTTGGAAAGGATGATCGAAAACCCAATTGATTCCAGATCTTCGTTGGTTAAGGCCTTTACCGTTCCATTGGTTCCTACGGGCATAAACACCGGTGTTTCTACCGGACCGTGGTTCAGAGCGAGCAGACCTGTCCTGGCCCGGGAGGCAGGATCGGCATGGGTAACGGTAAAGATACTCATAAGCGTTTGCAGAAGAGCAGGAAAAAACCTGCGGCGGTACAGATAAAAATTGGTGTCCAGGCGCCCCAGAAGGGGGGCAGCAGGCCGGATCGGGCGCTCATCATGGTAAGCATTTCTATAACATAGAAGATCACCGCCGTTCCCAGACTTGCCAAGAGGCTCATAAGGAGGATGTTTTTTTTGAAACTTCCACTGACTGTAAGGGAGAGGAAAATTATTACAAAAGAAACGGAGGAAAAGGAAAAACGATGGTGATAATCCGTCAGCACCGAAGCAACGGGAAGTCCCGCCCGGCGAAGATCTTTAATAAGCAGGGCCGTATCCCGGGCGTTCAGATCTGCGGGGGAAACGGAACTTCTCCTGAATGCTTCCGGTTCTTCCCGGTATTTTTCCAAATTAACCGCCGCTGTAGGCCGGAGAAATCCCTGATCCCACCGGTAGGAGAGGGGGCTGGAAAAAGACCATGTATTTCCGGTCCATTCCGCCTTGGGGGCATAGATCATTGAGAGGAGACGCCGGTCCTGATCCATCTCAATAATCGTTATGCCGTTAAGGGACAAGGTTGAGATGTCGTAATAATCTACCACATAGATCACTCGCCCCCCCTCTGCCTTGATGACGATGCTGGAAAGGCTTTCTGTATTGGTCCTGAGCAATTCCCTGCTCATTTGGTTTTTTTTTCTTAGAGTGGGAATAACGGCTCGGTCTTCAAAAAAGAATGCAAAGAAGGAAGCGGCAATTCCCAGCGCTATCAGGGAAAGGCAAAAACGGCGGAAGGGGATCCCCGATCCAAGGATTGTGGTCAGTTCGTTTTTTGCATTCAGATCCCCTAGGGTATAGGCGGAAGCAAAGAGAAGAGAAACCGGCAGGGAATAACTTACACTTTTAGGAATATAGAAAAGGGTTATCTTAAGGATCGCCGAAAGGGCCGCACCGTTGCTCAGATATCTGGTAAGATTAAGAAAAAGGTCGATTAACAGAACCAGCATGACAAAGAGGGCCAGGGCGGCAAGAAATACCGGGAGGAAGTGCCTGACCAGGTAGCGATCAAGGATCATGGGTCTAATCACCGGGAATAACTCCGTATTAATAATAAAACAATTCCGGCCCCAATGACCAGAAAGTTGGGAAACCACATGGCCCAGAAGGAAGAAAAATCCAGCCGGGTTCCCAGATCCTGGCCAATAAGGAGCATGGCCCAGTAGAGGGCGGACATGCAGACACCGGTGATGAACCCCACGGTTTGGCCGCCCTTGTTTGCCCTAATGCCGATGGATACAGCAGCAAGTACGAAGGAAAGGGCGCCAAAGGGGATGGAAAATTTTTTGTAGAATTCAAGCCGGTACATGGAAAGGCTTCGATCGCGCTCCTGTTCCCGAATCGAAGAAACGGCATACTCCCAGTCCGAAGCAAGGACGCCGGTCCTTCCTCCTTCCCTCATGGCTTTTTCCAGGGCCAGGGCATCGGAGGTGATCCTCCTGTATTCATTTTCCAGATTTTCCGCCAGGGCCGTTTCTTTTTTTCGAATTTCCCGCCATACATCCACGGAACTCATTTCCTTGGGCCCTATGGGGTAAGCCGCCTGGACAAAGTCATTCGGGGAAACAAAGTAGTTTAAGGAACCGGCGGAAGCATAATCATAGTTTGTCCTCTGATTTTCCTTTCCCGAATGGACAAAGGGATCTTTTAAGCTGATACCGATCCTTCCCCCTCCTGAATCTACCAGTCCCGCTTCTCCTGCCAGGATCATTCTCCGCTCCCCGTCCTTGGTCCTGTCCAGGATCAGGATATCCCTGATCGTTCTGTTAATCACCGGGCCGGTAACGATAATCACACTCTTATCCCTAAAATGTTTGATCGAATTGGCTTCCAGTTCCAGCGCCGGGGAAGAAAAAAGAATTCTCCGCCACAGTCGGTTAAACTGAATAGTCCCGGAGGGAAGGAGGATATCGTTGGCAAAAAAAGAAAAAAGGGAAATGAGAAGTCCCACCGATAGGGCGGGGAAAAAAATAGACCGGTAGGAAAAGCCGGAAGAAAGAACGACGAGAATTTCGTTGTCCGAAGTAAAACGGCCTATGGTCATGAGTGTCCCTGTCAGACAGGCAAAGGGAAAAGCCAGGGCGATTATCAAAGGCAGGGAATAGAAAATAAGCATAACCACCTGTCCCAGGGGGACCCGTAAGGAAAGGATCCGCTCCGCCATTAGAAGAATCTGGTTTACAAAAAAAACAAAAAAGAAAAAAAGAAAACACACAAAAAAGGCAAAAAGGATTTCCTTTGCTATGTAGAAGAAGATTGTTTTTGAATGGGCGCTTCTCATGGCATTGTGCCGGCCGTGCCGGTGGAACCAAACCCCCCGCCGCCCCGTTCGGTGTTTTCCGGTTTGTCTGTCTCTTCCAGAAAAACCTGGGGAGCAGGGGCAAATACCAGCTGGGCTATCCTGTCGCCGCTGTGTACCGTCCAGGGTTCATTTCCCAGATTAACCAGCAGTATTTCCAGTTCCCCTCGGTAATCACTGTCGATGGTTCCCGGCGCGTTTAGTACTGTTATGCCGTGCATCATGGCAAGGCCCGACCGGGGTCTTACCTGAGCCTCCCAGCCCGGCAAAATTTCCAGTGTCAGGCCGGTTGGAATTTTTGCCCGCCCGCCCGGCTGGAGGGTAATATCCGATGGTATACAGGCTTCCACATCGGCCCCCGCGGCTCCCGCCGTAACGTAACGGGGTAGGGCAGCATCTTTGTTTTTACGGCACACCCGTACGCGGGGCGTTTCTGATGGTACGCCGCCGGAAAATCCAGATGTGCCGGGCGTACCGTTATCCATCCTAAAAACGCCGGCGGGGCCGTTGATAACCGTTATCCCGCTGACCCCTGCCTTGGTTTTCTGTTTCGCTTGGGGCGCCATTTGGATCAACGGCATCGATATATGAAAGATTAAGGCGGCCCATCTTGTCGATTTCTACGAGCTTTACGGGAATTTCCTGGCCCTCGGAAAGTATATCGCTAACCTGGGCAATGCGCTGCCGGGACAGCTTGGAGATATGTACCAGTCCTTCCTTGCCGGGCAGGATCTCCACAAAGGCGCCGAATTCCATGATCCGTTTGACCACGCCGTTGTAGATCCGGCCCGTTTCGGGATCCGAAACAACTCCCATAACCGCTGCCTTGGCTTCTTCGGCGTCTTTGGAATTTTTTCCATAGATTGTAACGGTGCCGTCGTTTTCGGTGTTGATTGTGACACTGTACTGTTCACAAAGGGCTTTGATGTTTTTACCTCCGGGGCCAATTAGGGCGCCGATCTTGTCAACCTCAATTTTTAGGGTGACGATCTTGGGAGCAAATTCGCTGATCTGTCCGGCGGGTCTGGAGATCGTTTGGTTCATAATCGAAAGGATATGGAGCCGGCCCCTTTTTGCCTGATCCAGGGCTTTGGCCATAATCTCCGCCGTAACTCCGGAAATTTTAATATCCATTTGGAAACCGGTAATGCCTTCTTCAGTGCCGGCTACCTTAAAGTCCATGTCGCCCAGGTGATCTTCTTCCCCCAGGATGTCGGAGAGTACCGCATAACGGTCTCCATCGGTGATAAGTCCCATGGCAATTCCCGCCACGGGTTTTTTCAGGGGAACCCCCGCATGGAGCATGGAGAGGGTTCCGCCGCAGACTGAAGCCATGGAGGAAGAGCCGTTGGATTCCATGATCTCCGATACCACCCGGATCGTATAGGGGAATTCGTCTTTGGAAGGGATCATGGGTGCCAAGGATCGGCGGGCCAAATTGCCGTGGCCGATTTCCCTCCGTCCTGTGCCAAGCCGGCCGGTTTCTCCCACGGAATAAGGAGGAAAGTTGTAATGGAGAAGAAAATTTTCCCGTTTGTCCCCCTCAATATCATCGAAGATCTGTTCATCAAAAACGGTTCCCAGAGTGGTTGCTACCAGGGATTGGGTTTCACCCCGGGTAAACAGGGCTGAACCGTGGGTTCGTTTTAAAAGGCCGATTTCGCAGGTAATGGGCCTGATATCTTCCGTACTCCGGCCGTCTACCCGTTTTCCTTTGTCCAGGATTGAGGAACGAAGTATCTGGTACTGCATATCCTCGAAAAGGGCCTCGAAGAGTTTTTTCTGGCTTTCATTTTCAAGCTGGGCGGCGTATTTTTCCGAAAGTTCCTTCTTTACCAGCCTTATCGCTTTGTGTCTTCCATCCTTGGTTGATTCAAAGCAGGCCTTTTCCAATTTTGGGTAGGCTTCGCTGTGGATAGCATCGGAATTTTCCAGTACCTGGCTGCTGGGGTTTAGGGGAAGTTTTTCTTTCCCCGCCAGGGAGCGGAGTTTTTCCTGGAGATCGCAGAGTTCTATGATCACCTTGTGGGCCATTCCCAGGGCCCGGATCATCAGTTCTTCGCTGACTTCGCCGGCCCCGCCTTCCACCATGGTGATCCCTTCTTTGGTTCCCGCTACCACAATTTCCAGCCGGGATTTTTCTATCTCTTCGTAAGTGGGGTTAATCAAGAGTTCGTCCCCCATGGCGCAGATCCTTACCCCCGCAATGGGGCCGCCGAAGGGAATATCCGAAATGTGAACCGCAGCAGAAGAAGCGATGATCGCCAGGATATCCGGCGGGTTTATTTGATCCGCCGAAATGGTAGTGGGTACCACCTGTATGTCTCTGCCGAAGTTTTTGTCAAACAAAGGCCGCATGGGCCGGTCGATGAGCCGGGACACAAGAATTTCCTTGTCCTTGGGCCGGCTTTCCCGTTTGATAAAACCGCCGGGGATCTTTCCTGCGGCATAGTATTTTTCGTTATAGTCCACCGTCAACGGCACATAGTCCAGACCTTCCACCGGTTCATGGGATGTACAGACCGTGGCGATAACCGCCGACCCTTCGTATTGGGCAAAAACAGAACCGTTGGCTTGCTTTGCGATCCTGCCGGTTTCGAGGATCAATTCTTTTCCGGCTATGGTGTGGGTTACTGTCTGCATCATTTTCGCAGACCCAATTCCTTAATTAAGGACCGGTATTTTTCCAGATCTGTCCGCTGAAGGTACTTAAGCATACGGCGGCGTTTTCCTACCAGGATTAGAAGTCCCCGTTGGCCAGATTTGTCCTTTTTAAACTGTTTGCAGTGCTCCGTTAACTGATTGATCCGTTTGGTCAACAGGGCGATTTGAACTTCCGAAGTACCGGTATCTTTTTCGTTCTTACCGAACTTGGCAATGGTGGAAGTTACCTCTTCTTTACTTAAAGCCATATATAATTACACTCCTTGAAACCTAAACCATGGGCCGCCCCAAAAGCAGATTGGCCTCGTTGATTCTGCCCGCTTCCAGGGCCGAGCGGATTCTGCTGGAACTTACCGGAAGTCCCCATTCCAGTATGGGGGGAATTATTTCTACTTCGATTCCCAACCCTTCCGCCAGGGTCTTAAATGTTCCCGCATCGGTGTCCCGGCGGTATCCGCAGTGAAAATTCATCCCCAGTGCCATATAAGCGGGGCGGAGGCGGCAGTTCAGGGCCTCCAAAAAATCCCTTCCGCTCATTTTACTGAAATGTTCCGAAAAGTCAATGATCACACATAGTGATATCCCCATGCTTTCCATTAGAAAAATTTTTTCTTTAAAATCGATGATGTCTCTGGGGTTTTTTGCGGATTTTCCCGCAGTTTTAGTGAATTTCTTGGGGTTTTCCCGAAAAGTTACCACAACGGGAAGGAGTTCCGGCGCTTTTGCGGTAATCTTTGCAATTAACGCCTGATGCCCCCGATGGAGGCCGTCGAAAACTCCCACGGTAAGGGCTGTTTTTTTGCCGTCCCCCGCTTTTTCCAGACCGGGAAGATTATCCCAGCTAATTTGCTGCATTAACATATCCATATTTCCATGAACCGTTTTTATGTTCAACAATACAGGCAAAGGAGTGTAATCCTGACCGGGGCCCAAAAAGGGCTATGGCCTGGCTTTTTTCCGCTGTAACGGCATTTTCCAATTCGCTGATATGAAGGAGCTTTAAATCCCTGCCGCGGGAAACAGCTCCCGCAGTTTTTTCGTCAACAGTGATACTAGGTATGCCTAATTGGGCAAAAAGTTCCGGCCCCAAAGGTTTTATGGATCCCCTGATCGTCATTTCCTGTACCGGAGGGTCAGCGGCTGGCAGCAGTGAAAGGGCATCGTTCAGGGAAAAATTTCCCACCCTGATCCGTTTTAGGGAACGAAGATGGGAACGTGAACCCAGAGCCAGGGCAATGTCTCTGGCCAGGGAACGGATATAGGTTCCGCTGGAACAGTGAATTTCCAGTTCCGCATGGGGGGGGTCCCAGGAAAGGAGGGAAATGGAATGGATCGTGACGGGCCGTTTTTTCATCTCCACTTCGATACCCGCCCGGGCCAGTTTGTGGGCTCTCCTGCCGTTTATGTGAACCGCAGAATAGCGGGGCGGGGCCTGCAGGATTTCTCCGGTAAAGACAGGCAGGATCGCTTCCAGGTCTTTCCGCCGGGGAACGGGGGCGGCGGCAATTATTTTTCCCTCCGGATCAAGGGTGTCCGTTTCTTCGCCAAAGCGAAGGAGCCCCCGGTACTGTTTGTCGCAGCCGGTAAACCAGGGGGAAAGTTTTACCGCCCTGCCGGTCAATATCACCAGAAGGCCCTGGGCAAATGCATCCAGGGTGCCGGTATGGCAGACCTTGCCGGTGCCAAGAGCTTTTTTTACCGGTAAGAGGCTTTTAAAGGAAGTATTACCTGGGTTTTTATTCAAAAGAAGGCAGCCGGTCATATTTTTTCCGGGGCCTATTCTTCCAGTTCCAGTTCATCATCGTCTTCACCCCCTGAAGGTACTTCTACGGGAGCGGCCTTGGGGGCCTTTTCTTTCCTGGGTTTGGAATTAATGGAAAAACCGGATCGGCTGGGATGATGTGTCCTGGCTACATAGGAAACCAGGGAAAAATAGATTATCAGAGTTATCGTAACAACGATAATTTGCCAGGAAGTGATCACTTTGATCAAAAAACTAAAGAGCCCATCAGTCATTGTTCTTATTATCGGTTTTGAGATGGTCCAATACAAGAGTCTCCAATCCCTTGATAACCACGCTGGGCTTTCTTTCCGCACAAGCCGGATCGCCCTTCCGGAGGCGGAGGGAACGGCGGTCTCCGGCAAAGAGGGCCGCCTTGAATCCGGCCTCTGTGGCGGGGATAATGTCATTCCGCATATCGTTTCCGATGTAGAGGGTTTCCTCCGGTTTTATGTTCTGTTCCGCCAGCCGCTCTCTGGCCATGTTAAAAAGCCGGGGAGAAGGTTTGGCTTCTCCTTCTTCAAAAGAATAGATGAGCAGTTCCGGGCAAAAACCCATTTCGGCGGGGGATTCGCCAAAAAAAGCGTTGAATAGCAGGGGTGAATAAAATTGAGCATTGGAGATGATCCCCAGTCTTATGCCGCCGGAAACCAGGGAACGGAGAACTCTTTCCGCATGGGGCATGGGATACACCGGATTCAAGGCTAACTCATAGTGGAGGGCCAGTTCTCGTCCGGCGCAGCGGGCGGCGGCCCGGGGGCCGATTTTTTCCAGTGATCGCCGCATTTTTTGGGGTAATTCCCAGCCGCCGGGAATGCCGCCTCTATAGCCGGCCCAGATTTCCTCGGTCTTAATTTCTGGCCATACATTCCCCGCCGCATGGGCCGTTTTGTGGAGACATTTTACCGCCAGCCGGAAGTATTCTGCCATTTCAGACAATTCCGCCGTAACTTCCCCATCCATCGCTGCGGCGATTTCTCCGGCGGCGGAAATAAAGAGGGTTCCGTAGAGATCAAAAAGTACCGCCCGAATACCGGAAAATACGGCAGAATCTTTGGGTACCAATTCTTCCCAATCGGCGGAAAGGGTTACCGGCAGCGGTTCGAGGGGCTGGGCGGATTTTTGGATCAGTTTGATGTAGTGAAGCTGCTCAATGCCTTTTGTTACCGCCGGTTTGTTGTTGTGATGATTCATACTGCTCCTTTCGGCGGTTCCGGCGGGCTGATCCCAACCAGGGACAGCCGGGCAGGATCGAGGTACAGTTCCAGAAGCCGGGATCGGGAAATGTACTGAGTCACGGGGATGAAGGTTTTCCGGTAGGCTTCGAGGATGGTACTGAGTATATTTTTCCGTGAATAGGCGGAAAGGACCGCCAGGCGGTTTGCGTCGACAAGGGAAGAATCGATTTTCAATTCCGCCAGGGCTTCTAAAAAGGGATTGGCTTTTTTGATTTGTTCCCGGACCGTTTTATTTTGTACCGCAAGGCGGAGGGTTTTTTCCTGTATTTCTTCATCCATGATCCCAAAATCACAGAAATCCTGGCTAAAGACCTGATCCAGTTCACCATGGATCTGTGGGGGAAGAGACAGGCCGAAGGCTGTATAAACCCGGATCAAGGCTTCGGCGGTTTTTTTCCTCAGCTTTGCCGGTTCGGCATATTCGGCGGGGATGGAAAGGACCGGGTACAAATCGTCTAATTTTATACCCGCTTCTTCAAAATCAGTGCATACATAATTTATGCGCCGTCCGGTGACGGCAAGACCCGCAGTCCAGGGTTCAAGAAAGGAAAAACCGAAACCTTCCTTTACCGAGGTAGTAATGACCGCCTCGGCGCTTCCTATCACATCGGCAAAAGAAGACTCAAGCCCTGCCTCAAATTCAATGGGGAGCTTCAGTTCTTCCATCGTTTTTTTCCAGCGGCGGTAAATGGGCATATCCTGCTCTGTGGTGGGGGGCTGGGTAATAGCGATGGGCAGTTTGGTAAAGAGTGAAAGAAACAGGGCTTCCCCGATGTTTTTTCGTCTGATCCCCCGGACCGGATAAAGGTACCAGGTTTTTGGAAGTCCAGGGGTAACGGAAAGTTCCTGCACTTCGTTGGGCAGCAGGTGGAGCCCTTCCGGTTTAAGTCCCGCTTCCAAAAGAAAACGGTAATCCCTGCTGTTAATTACCCCATAGTGGCAGTTTGCCGGGTATTCTCCATCAAAATAAACATCGGGCCGGAAATCTTCCGCCAGATCGTGGTTTTGCAGCAGTAGGGGGTAATGCTCCGTCAGTATTTTTATGGCGCCGATTAGAAGGCTGTTTTTTCGAATCAGCGGGTTATGAACATGAACCAGATCTGCCCCCGTTCCGGGCCAACGGGAATGGATGGCATTTTCTATTGAACGGGCAAGTTTTTCCACCGAAGTATGCCGATGTACCGGGCCGGCAATTTCCACCGGGCGGTAACGATCGTACTGTAGGCCGGGAACCACCGCCACAGGGATCCTCGTCCAGGTTTCGGCCAGGGGCGGTGATTCTCCGCTCAGGATAAGTACCTCTTCGCCGGCCTCCCGCAGGGCCGTTGCCTGGTGGAATAAGACCTGGGTTACTCCTCCGGGCCGCAGGTGGTAATGAATTAAAACGATCCTCACGCTTATTCCGCCATGTAACTATACAGGGTATTGCAGAGTAAGTTAAGCGGGTTTTGCGTCCCCCCGGGCCCCCATATTGGGGACAAAGCCTGCCGCTTTGACACGGAGAATCATACTATGGAGTCCTTCGGCGGCTTCATCATCGGTATAGGGTTTGTTGTTGTATATTGAGTAGCGTTTTTTTGCATACCCCGGAGAAAGGTTGGGCATTACCACATTGGCTCCAGCCAAAAGGGCCTGCTCCATGCCGTCACGGGAAAGGACTCCCAGGGCGGTGGTAGCGGGAAGCAGGACCCGGGGCAGGATCAGTCGGGTAAGGGCGGCCATTCGAAGGGTTAAATCGGTGCTGCCGGCGGGATGGTCGGCGAAGGGGGTATGGGCCGCGGGGACAAAGGGGCCTATGCCTGCCATATGTGGTTCCATTTCCTGTAAAAACCGGAGATCCGCCAGCAGGCATTCCGCTGTTTGGAAGGGGGCGCCCGTCATAAAACCCGCCCCGGTTTGGAAACCAAGTTCCTTTAAAGTATAGAGACATTTTTTCCGGCTGGAAAGTTTCATTTCCGGCGGGTGTATGGCAGAGTAGTGTGTGTCGTCACCGCTTTCGTGCCGCAGCAGATACCGGTTTACCCCAGCGTAAAACAGGGCCTTGTAGCTTTTCCGGCTCCGTTCTCCCATAGAAAGGGTGATGGCATGATCGGGGAATTCGGTCCGGATAGTACGGATAATTTCACAGAGCCGATCATCGGTAAACCAGGGATCTTCCCCACCCTGCAATACAAAGGTGCGGAAACCCAGGGTATCTCCGGTGCGGCAGCATTCCAGAATTTCTTCCGACCCCAGGCGGTAACGGTTTGCGCCGGCGTTGCTCCGCCTAATTCCGCAGTAATAACAGTCGTTTTTGCAGTAGTTGGTACATTCAATTAAACCCCGGAAGTACACATCAAGACCGTAATGTTCTTTCCGGACTTTTCGAGCCGCAGCAAAGAGTTCTTCCATTTCGGCCCTGTCTTCAGTGGTGATATAATGGAGCAGTTCCTCATCACTCCATATTTTTGGATTCATTCTTTGCTCCGCAGCGGCACAGTTCTTTTTCTATTTTCTGGCAGTATTCCTGGAATTCCGTGCCGCGATAATCCCGGGGCCGGGGAAGGGGAATGGGCACTTCGTTTTTCAGTTTTCCTTCGCTCATCAAAAAGATCCGTTCGCCAAAAAAGACCGCCTCTTCTATCTCATGGGTAACAAGGATCACCGTAAGGCCTAACTGTTGCCACAGTTTTTCCAGTTCTTCCCGAAGCCGGAGGCGGGTAAAAGCGTCGAGGCTGCTTAATGGTTCGTCCAACAAAAGAATATCGGGGTTTCTGCAGAGGCACCGGGCCAGGGCGGTACGCTGGGCCATGCCTCCGGAAAGCTCCTGAGGCAAAGAACCGGAGCGATCCGCTAGGCCCGTCATGGCAAGGACACGCCGTATTTTATCCCGTACCGCCGCCTTTTCCGCCCTGCTTCCGGAACGGGGAAAGGCCAGAGCCAGGTTTTCTTCCACCGTAAGCCAGGGAAGGAGCCGGGGATCCTGAAACATAAAACCCATTTTCGGTACGGCGGAAAATTCCACCGTGCCCAACCCGGGTTCTTCAAGCCCGGCGATCAGTTTAAGCAGCGTTGTTTTTCCGCAGCCGCTCCGTCCCACAATGACGGTAAAACTGCCATCTTCGATATTCATGGAACAATCAACGAGGGCGTGGATTGTTTTTCCTTCCGGGCCGGTGTAATTTTTGGAAAGGGAATGGATGCGGAGTTTCATGCGGCACCCTGATCGTACCCGGTGAGTTTCCGGGCTGTCAGCCGGAGCAGGGCATCGAAACCAGCACCCAAAAGGCCGATGGTGATAATCCCCACAAAGACACGGTCTACCCGGGCCATGGCCTGGGAATCGGAAATAAGGTATCCCAGTCCCGAAGCGGAGGCAAAAAGTTCTGCCCCCAAAAGGGCCCGCCATGCATAGCTGAATCCCAGCCGCAGTCCTGTCACGATCTGGGGAAGCGATGCGGGGATCAGTACGGAAAAAAGATGCCGGGGAAAGGAAAGTTCCAGGGACTGGGAAAGTTCCAGCCAGCGGTTGTCCATGGAATCAAAGCCGCTTTCGGCGTTGAGAAAGACGGGAAAAAATGAGGATAATATGATCACCGCCAGTTTGGATCCTTCTCCCAGGCCGAGCCACAAAATAAGCAGAGGGATCATTGCCAAGGGAGGAATAGAACGAATCACTTCAAAAAGCCCGTGAAAGATCCGGCGGAGCAGGGGATTTTCGTGAAAGAGGAGGGCCAGGGGAAGGGCGCAACAGACGCTTAATCCATAACCTCCCCAGACCCGGGTCATGCTGATTCTGATATGTTCCCCCAGTTCGCCGGAAGAAATCAGTTTTTGCGCCGCCGCCCAAACCCGCGCCGGAGAAGGAACAAGGTAGGAATTAAGAAAACCAAGGGAGGAAAACGCCGTCCATGCTGCTGCAATTAACAGCGGCAAAATAAAGTGGGAAATAATTTTCGTCATCTTTGCAGTTCTAATATATCACCTCCCGTATGCGGAAGGCAGAATAAATTGCCGTGGATCTGTTTTCTGCTCGATCATGTTTTGCCGGTAAAGAAAATCAGCGTCTGCCGCCAATGCCGTTATGTCATCCTCTTCCATCACCTCTGCGATGCCGCTCCAGCGAAAAAGGATCATTCCTTCTTCAGGGGAAATTTGCAGAACCCGGCTTCCGATGGCAACCGCTTCGGCGGTATTCGCTGTTATCCAGGTATATATTTCCGCCTGTACATCCAGATAAATGCGCAGTAGTTCCGGGCGGCTTTTTGCAAATTCGGGGCGCACTGCGGTAAAGAGCAGGGGAGTAAGGTAGCCATCAGCGGTAAAAAGGGTCCGCATTCCCGCTTCTTCATTACGGATAATTAGGCTTGCCGCCTGGAGAGCGCCGTCTACCCGGTTTGCCAGCAGGGCATTTCTGGCTTCGGGAAGTTCCATATGAATAAGACTCACATCGGAGGCGTTCATTCCTTCTCTTGCCAATGCAGCGATTACCATTTGATGGAGTACCGACCCCTTGGGACCAGCTATGGTTTTTCCCTGGAGTTCCCGAATGCTCCGGGGGCCGTTGGGACCAACCATTAATGCAAACGTCTGCCGGGGCCGGCTTACCAAGGCGGCAATCTGGACCGGATTACCCGCGGCATTTGCCAAAATTACTGATGTGGAGTTGATTACCGAAGCAATATCAAGTGAGCCTGCCGCCATGGCCTGTGTCTGTTCGGTGCCGGTATTGATCCGGTGCCATTCTACGGTTATACCCAGCGGGGCAAAAGCGTCTTCCAGTATGCCCCCTTCCCTCATCACCATTATCTGCAGATTAAATGGCGCATCCACATATGAAATATTCACCGTTTCGGGTTTTGCGGGCAGGGCAAAGAAATACACCGCAAAAATAACAATGCCGGCCATAATCAGCAATACAAAGATGCCTGTTTTTTTCATAGGGTTATTATAAAAAGAGGGACAGGAAAAAACAATGTCCACTGGTTTAGCGGAACACTCTCTGTTATATTGTATTTGTGAATATATTATCGTGGAATGTAAATGGCATCAGGGCGGTGGAGAAACGGGGTTTTTCCCGGTGGCTTGCCGTTGAATCTCCCGATGTGCTTTGCCTTCAGGAAACCAAGGCCCGGCCCGAACAGCTTTCCGATGAACTGCGGAACCCAAAAAATAAATCGGGAAAACCCTACCACGCGTATTGGGCAAGCGCAAAGAAAGCAGGCTATGCTGGGACGGCGATTTTTTCCCAAAAAGAGCCGGAAGATGTGAAACCCCTGGGGATTGCGGACTTTGACAACGAAGGCCGGGTGCTTCAGGCTTTTTACAAAGACTTTGTGCTGATTACCGCATATTTTCCCAATTCACAGGACGGAGGAAAGAGACTCCCCTACAAGCTGGCTTTTTGCGATGCGCTTCTAAAATACTGCAAAAAACTTGCCAGGCAGGAAAAACATTTTGTTCTGTGCGGAGACTACAATATCGCCCATACGGCCATTGATATTGCTCGGCCAAAGGAAAACGAAAAAAACGCCGGGTATCTGCCGGAGGAGCGGGCCTGGATGGACACCTTTACCAAGGCAGGTTTTGTCGATACCTTTCGGCATTTTCATCCCGGCGAAAAAGATCATTACACATGGTGGTCGTACTGGGGCACAGCCCGGGAACGAAATGTGGGGTGGCGCCTTGATTACCATTGTGTGGATCCGGCCTTTCTTCCCCGGATAAAACGATCGAATATCCGGAAAGAAGTAGAAGGATCCGATCACTGTCCGGTAGAAATCGAAATAGCCTTATCCGGAAAAAAAATTAGACCAGGTATATTTGACAGGATGAATGATCCGTCACAAACGGGTGATTTTGCTCATCCTTGACGGGCCTATGTTTTACCGCCCTTAGCTTCCGTTTTTTTCATGAATTTTTTTTCATCAATGATGAAACGGCCGTGGGTACCCTCACCAATTTTCCCCGTTTCGTCATAGGCTTCCACGGTGAAGGTAAGAGCTCTGCCATCTATGTGTAAGAGTTTTGCCCTGGTGGTGATCTTCATTCCCCGGGGGGTGGAGGAAAGGTGTTTGATGCAGACCTCGGTTCCCACCGTGGACCAGGGTGCTGGAAGGAAGGGAGCAACAGAGTTCAATGCGGCTTTCTCCATGGATGCAATCATACAAGGAGTTGCGTATACCGGAAGGCCTCCGGAACCCCAGATTGAGGCGATGTTTTTGTCCATCACGGTTTCGGTTATCTCGGCCTCCAGGCCGGGCTTAATTATTTCTGAAAAATCCATTACAGTCCCTTTTATTTTAGTGTAAGACGATTTCCTGTGTCAAGCGCGTTTTTTATTTGAACTGCGAGGTTTAATGCTCCTCCATACTAGAGCGGAGTCGTTGACTAAAAAAAATCCAAAAAAACTTGCGAAATTGAGTCACCCATGTTTTAATTTTAAGTACCCCATTATCATATTCAACAATCGTTGAAATTGACAAAATGCCAAATGCTGTCATGAGGAGGAAAAAATGGCGAATGTATTTATGGTTCCGCAATACGTTGTGTACGGTGAAAATGCGCTTAAAACCGGCATGGACGAAATCAAGACGTACGGAAAAAAAGCCATGATTGTAACCGACAAAAACGCGGTTGATCTGGGATATGTAAAAAAACTTACCGGCGAACTTGGGCAAATCGGCATTGCGCACTTTATCTACGCCGACATCAACGCAGAGCCGGATCATACCATGATCGACAAAGGAGTAGAGCTGTTCAAAAATGAACAATGCGATTTTCTGATTGCCCTGGGCGGCGGAAGCCCCATTGACTCGATGAAGGCAATTGCCGTGGTTCACGCCAACGGCGGAAGTGTTTGTGACTATGTCGGCAAGGCGCTGGATAACGATCCGCCCCGTATGGTTGCCATCCCGACGACGGCCGGAACAGGTTCGGAGGCGACCAAGTTTACCATTATCGCCAATGCCAACACCAATGTAAAAATGCTCATCGCCAATCCCAAGCTCATGGTCGACTGCGCCGTTCTGGACTCCGATTTTACCCTGACCCTTCCGAAATCGGTAACGGCGGCGACCGGTATAGATGCGTTTTGCCATGCCCTTGAAGCGTACACCTCGCTAAAGGCGAATGTAATGAGCGAAACCTTCGCCGTTTCCGCCATTAAGAGAATCTTCGCAAACCTCAATGAGGCGTTTAACAACGGTTCAGACAAGACGGCACGAAGTGAAATGCTCCTGGCCGCGTTTGAAGCCGGCGTTTCTTTCAGCAATGCCTCTGTTACCATTGTCCACGGAATGAGCCGCCCGATAGGCGCGCTTTTCCATGTACCCCACGGTATGTCCAACGCGATGCTCCTCAAGGTATGCCTGAATTTCCTGAAATCGGACGTAACAGACCGGTTGTGTGCATTGGCGAAGGAAATCGGCGTGTATAAGGACGGAATGAGCGTAGAAGAAGGCTCGGAGGCCTTTGTCAGGGCTTCAAACGATCTTATCAAGGCAATGCAGGTAAAAACGCCCATCGACTACGGCATCACCAAAGATGATTTCTTCAAGTACATACCGAAGATGTCCGAAGACGCGATGGCCTCGGGCAGTCCTTCGAATACGAGAAGGCAGCCCACCAAAGAAATACTGATGGAACTCTATACTCAGCTCTGGAATGAGGCTGAACAAAGCAAGGCAAGTTAAGGCAAAAAATTTCCAAGGAGGAAAAAATGGAAAAACTGAAGTACGCCTGCAACGGCAAGTGGCTTGATTCAAAAACGGACAAGTGGATGGATGTGTACGATCCGAGTACCGGAGAAGTAATAGCCCAGGCACCCTGCTGCACAAAAGAGGAATTGCAGGCGGTGCTGGACGCGGCACAGGCGGCATACAAGACATGGTCGAAGACACCGGTCATTGCCCGCACCCAGATTCTCTACAAGTTCCGCGACCTGGTAATAAAAAATATGGAAGAGCTGACCAAAACAGTCGCCCGGGAACACGGCAAGGTGTGGGCTGAAGCAGAAGGGGATCTGCTCAAAGTGAAAGAACCGGTGGAACTGGCCTGCGGAGTCGCAAGTCTCATGCAGGGCGAATCCCTGATGGAAACCAGTTCCGGTTATGACTCGGTTCTTATCCGTGAGCCAATCGGCGTTTTCGGCGGCATTGTTCCCTTCAACTTCCCCGCCATGATCCCCTTTGGCTGGATGACTCCCCTCTGCATCGCCACCGGCAACTGCATCGTTTTAAAATCGTCCAGCACCACGCCCATGACCAGCATCCGGCTTTTGGAACTGCTGATGGAAGCCGGCCTTCCTCCGGGAGTGGTCAGCGTCATCACCACCGATCGAACCGTGGGCGATCTGATGCTTACCAGCCCGATTATCAAGGGCATCTGTTTTGTGGGAACCACGGGAGTGGGACTGCAGGTGTATTCCAAAGCCGCCGCCCACGGCAAGAGGGTTCAGGCTCAGTGCGAAGCGAAGAACCACGCTCTGGTCATGAACGATGCGCATCTGGAAAGAACCGCGATGGGTATTATCAACTCTGCCTTTGGCTGCGCCGGCGAACGGTGTATGGCTCTGCCGACTGTCGCCGCCCAGGAAGGCATACACGACAAACTCGTCGAACGGATCGTAGCCAACGCAAAGGCCCTCAAAATCGGCTGCGCCTACGATAAGAGTTCCCAACTCGGCCCGGTGGTCAACAAAAAGCATATGGACAATATCCTTAAATGGATAGACATAGGCGTTAAGGAAGGGGCCAGACTCGTACTCGACGGACGGGGCGTAAAGGTTCCGGGTCTTGAAAACGGCTTCTTCATCGGCCCCACCATCTTTGACAACGTAACCGAAGATATGAGCATAGGCCGGGATGAGATATTCGGCCCGGTACTGGCCATAAAGAAAGTAAAGACCTTTGATGAGGGAGTGGCGCTGATTAACAATAACCCCTTCGCCAACGGGGCAGTCATCTATACTTCGTCGGGTCTGTATGCCCGAAACTTTTCACTGCAGATTGACGGCGGAATGGTTGGTATCAATGTGGGAATACCGGTTCCGGTCGGAATGTTCCCCTTCTCGGGCCACAAGCAGTCATTCTTCGGCGACCTGCACTGTCTTGGTAAAGACGGGGTGCGCTTCTTCACCGAAAGCAAGGTTATCACTTCCACCTGGTTTGATGAAGACGCGGCAACCAAAAAAGTCGATACCTGGGACGGCTCTGTCGGCGGACGCTAATCGTTGAACCGGCCGCGTAAAGCGGCCGGTTTTTTTACGAAAAAATGTCAAAAAAAATTCCGCCGGGGATACCTAGATCGTCTCTGATAGAGGGTAACTTTTTAATCCTTTTCTGTTACAATAATGGCAGTAAAATGGGTTCTAGAATGTGTGCAATTCTACTCTTTTTCCTTGCTGCGGGATCATTAACTGCCCAGGAAGTCCGTTCCCTCACCTTGGAAGAAGTCTGCCGCCTGGCGGAACAGAACAGCATCAGCCTGCAAAAGCGGGCCATCGATCTGGAGTTTGACCGGATCAGGGCCAAGAGCCTTTGGGCTCAGATTTTTCCATCCATTAGTGTAAGGGGAGGAGCGGAGTATGGTTTTCCCCTTGTTGCAAATACGCCAAGACCCGATCCTTCATATACCGCCACCCTTGGTCTTTCCCTGGGGTTTAGCGCGGCCCTTCCCTTTACCATGGCGAATATTTCCCTGGCCTATAAGAACAGCCTTTTAAACTATGAAGAAGCCCGGCGGGTTTTGATAAACGAAACTTCAAAAACTTTTTATTCTCTTCTGGCTCAAAAAAATAACCTCCAGGTGCTGGAAGGAACCATGCGCCTTGCCATGGATCAAATGGAACGGGACCGCATTGCCCGGCAGAGCGGCTATGTGGGGGAACTGGATTTTCTTTCCGCCCAGGTCAGCTCCGAACGGGCAAAGCTGGCCTATAACCGGGCCCTTACTGATTACCAGAATGCCCTGGGCAAATTTCTGGTGGCGCTGGGGCTGGTTCCCCAAGAAACGCTGGTCCTGGAAGGAAATCCCGGAATAACCGCCCTTTTCCTTGATCCGGAGGCGCTTATCAATGAACGTCTTGCCCGGCGGCCAGATCTGATTGCCCAGCGTAACGAAATTGAACGGCTAAAAAACGCCCGGACCGAGTCATTTCTTTCCGCCAAAAGTCCTTCGATAGACCTTTCCGCTTCCTGGGGGGCTTCTCTTAATAATGGTTTTGCCGATACAGTCATCGCCAGAGCGGCTGTTACTATTCCATTCGATTCCTGGATGCCGAGGACCAAGGCGGATCAAACCGTAAAACGATCAGGAGCGGAGTATCAGAAGGCTCGGCTGGAACTACAGAATATGGAAAACAACGCCCGGCAGGAGATCCGATCCTATGCAGATAGTATCAGCAATACCTGGACCGAACTGGAAATCGCCCGGCTCCAGGCAAGCTATGCCCAGCGGGCTTATGAACTGGCGGAACGATCCTACAGAACCGGAACCATGAATTTTCTCGATTTTGAAACGGTACGAAACAGGCTTACCGAAGCCCGCCAGCAGCAGCTTCAAAGTGAATTGAACTACAAAATCCTGGTACTGGACCTTGCTTCTTCCCTCAATATGGAAGAAGGAGAATTGCAGAATTATTCAAAACAAAAATAACAAAAATAATAGAGGAAAACGGTGAAAAATAAAAAAGCTATTGTGACGGTGGTTCTGGTTATTCTCTGCATCGTTGCCGTACTCTTGATAGCATATAAATTAGCCCAGAACTTTGCTCCGCTACAGGAAGCATTGTCCTCCCTGGAACAGCCGTTTTTACAGCGCATGCTGACTTCTCTGGGTTTATCCGGGGACGCTCATGGCGGCGAACCGGACGGTGGTCAGAGTGGCGGCAGATCAGGCGATCGGGCCGGTACGGCGATCCGTGTTGTGCCGGTAATATTGGGTACGGTAGAGCATTCGGTGATCCTAAACGGAGATGTACGGTCATCTTCTGAAGTATCCATTTATCCTACCATGGCGGGGAAGTTAACCGAACTGCGGGTCCGGGACGGAGACAGGGTAAGCCGGGGACAAGTCATTGCTATGGTAGATCCTTCCCGTCCCGGAGACTCCTTCTTTCTTAACCCGGTTGTTTCTACCGTTTCCGGTGTGGTGGTATCCGTTCCGGTAAGCGCCGGAGATACCTTGCAGACCAATTCGGTGATTTGCGTGGTGGGGAACTTGGGCGATCTTAGGGTGGAAACCTATGTACCGGAGCGGTATTCGGTATCGGTGCGGCGCTTTCTTCCTGCCCAGGTCAGTTTTGAAGCCATGCCCGGCGAAACCTTTGCCGCAGAGATAGACGAGCTTTCTCCGGTACTGGATCCAGCCAGCCGGACCCTGCGGATCCGGCTTCGCATTTTGCCGAACAGCAGCGGCCGGGTGGATCCCCGGATACTGCCGGGTATGTTTGCTACGGTAAGCTTGGTAACCGAATCCAGAAAAGATGTGCCGGTAATTCCCCGGCCGGTGCTGATCCACACCTACGGTTCATGGATTGTTTTTGTGGTTCCTGAAAATTCCGCCGCCGCCCGCCGCCGGGAGGTAACCCTAGGACTGGAAGATGAAACCATGGTAGAAATTCTTGCGGGCCTTGAATACGGTGAACGGGTAGTAATCGAAGGACAGAATTTCCTTACCGACGGCGATCCGGTACGAATAGTGGAGTAGACCGTGACGATTGAGGATTATTCGGTAAAACGGCCGGTAACGATTATCATGTTCTATGCTTTAGCCCTGGGTATAGCGGCAACCCTGGTTCCCGGGATTGCTGTAGACCTTTGGCCTTCAACGGTACGGCCTGTTCTTTCGGTGAGTACTTCCTTTCCCGGCGCGGGTCCCGAAGATGTGGAACGGAACCTTACCGAGCCCCTGGAAAGGGTTCTGGCCTCTTCCAAATATCTTACCCAAATTACCAGCAATTCCAGTTTTGAATCCAGCAATATCAGACTGGAATTTTCTTACGGCACCGACATGGACAAGGCTTTGACGGACGCTCAAACCCTGGTAAACCGGTATTCTAATTCACTTCCCGATGAGGCGGGGAATCCAACAGCCCGGCGTTTTGACCAGTCCGCTGCACCGATCATGCGGATGATGGTCCGGGGCAGTTATCCGCCGGATCAGATACGCCGTTTTGCAGAAGATGAAATTCAGGCGGATCTAGAACGCATAGAGGGAGTGGCAGCGGCGGAAGTAACCGGAGGAGCCCCGCGGATTATCAAGGTGGAAGTGGCCCTAAATCGCCTGGCCGCCTTTAACCTGAATTTAAACGATGTTACTTCCGCTCTAAGGGGGCAAAATATCCTTACTTCCGGGGGCAGTATTACCAGGGGAATAAGGGAATACCAGCTTATGACGACCCAGGAACTTACCGATCTTTCCCAGGTAGGACGGATTCCCGTTAAAATAGTCTCTGCCGCGGATACTTCGGAAAACCGTTCCCGGGTAATCCGCATCGAAGATATTGCGGATGTATCCCTGGGATACAATGAAAATTCAAACCGGGTATATGTAAACGGCCAGACCGGAGTTTACATCCAGATTTCCAGCGAAAGTGACAGTAATCAGGTCCAGGTGGCCCGCCGGATTAAGGAAGCCATGGAGGTGATTAACAGCAGACTTCCCCAGGGACTTACCCTGACGATCCTTTCGGACACTACTTCGATGATCTCCGCTACTTTAGACCAGGTTTATTTCAATGCAATCCAGGGGGGAATCCTGGCCATGGCAATCCTCCTCCTGTTTTTGCGGAACATCAAGGGCACCCTGATCATAGGACTTTCCATACCTATCTCCATCCTTCTTACCCTGATGTGTATGAGGGTTTTTGGCTTTACCCTGAACCTCCTGACTATGACCGGTCTTATCATGGGCATGGGGATGACCGTGGACGCCTCCATCGTGATTCTGGAAAATGTCCACAACTACCGGGAGCGGGGAGCCAAGCCTTCAATTGCGGCAATCCTAGGAAGCAAGGAAATGATCCGGGCCATCATGGCATCCACCGCTACCACCCTCTGTGTTTTTATTCCCCTGATCATCTATAAGAATGATCTGGAGGAGATGGGCCAAATGTTAAACGATCTGATTTTTACGGTGATAATTTCCCTGATTTGCTCTTTGATAGTGGCCGTTACACTGGTTCCCGTTCTCTGCGGGCCGGTGCTGCAGCTGGATACCAGAAAACAAAAACCCCTGAAAAACAAATTGTTAAAGCGAATTGATGACGGGATGGAAAAGTTTTTTCGCAGCATGGACAAGGGGTACACAAAGGGACTGGATTACTGTCTGAACCGCCGGTTTCTGATATTGACGCTAGTTGTGCTGATACTGGTATTTTCCCTGATGCAGTTTTCCAATATTGGGATGAATATGTCTACCCGGATCAGAACCGATGACAATGTGAATATCAACGTAACCCTTCCGCGGGGTTCCACCATGGACTACACCGAAGGGATACTTAAGGATTTGGAAAACTTGATCAAGGATCAGGTTGAGGGATATACAAATATAGTCCTTACCGCCCGGCGCAGCGGAGGTTTCGGCGGAGGTTCCCAGGGTTCCATCCAAATTACCCTGCCGCCTCCGGTAGACCAAATCGATACTCCCGATACGATACAGAAAAAACTCCTTCCTTACACATCTTCTGTGCCCGGTGCAAATTTTGCCTTTAGGGCAGGGCGGGCTATGGGCACTACCCAGGCGGTGGAAATTGCCGTTAGTTCCCGCAACTACGACTTATTGATGGATACAGCCAATGATATTCTGGGGATCATAACCCGCCGCCTGCCGGAGGTGGAGAACCCCACGATCAACATGGATGAAGGAGCGCCGCAGCTTAACATAAGGATTGACCGAGACCGGGCTGCTGTCCTGGGAGTTTCCGTTTCCGCTGTTGCCCAGGAAATAAAAACCGCCATGAACGGAACCACCGCCGCCGCCATGATCGTCGGAGACAGGCTTACGGATATTACCGTGATGCTTCGTGAACAGGACCGGAAGGGACTGCCCAATCTGGATGCGATTTTTATAATGAACAGAAACGGTGCCCGGATCCCCCTTTCCAACCTGGCGGAGATCACCGAGGGAAGGGCTCCCACATCAATACGCCGGGAAAACCGGGAACGGGTGGTGCGAATCACCGGAGATCTGGCCGCCGGCATTGCTGCCACGGATTTTCAAAAAAAACTTATGGCTGTAGTGGGAGATAACCTCGTTTCCCGGGAAGAAGTAAGCGTCCATTATTTGGGTGAGGCCGCACAGGTACAGTCTTATTTAAAACGCTACGGAATGATCATTGCCGTGGCGATCTTCCTGGTTTTTGGCGTCATGGCAAGCCAGTTTGAATCTTTTGTTGATCCGCTGATCATCTTTTTTTCCATCCCCCTGCTTTTTATCGGGGTAGTCTGGATCTATAAAATCGGAAGTGAGCCCATGACAATTTTTTCCATGATAGCGGTCATCGCCCTGGTTGGGGTGGTGGTAAATAACGGCATAGTCCTGGTGGATTATACCAATACGCTTCGTGCCCGGGGCATGATGGTACGGGAAGCCTGTGTGGAAGCAGGCAGAAGCCGCCTGCGGCCCATTCTTATGACCACCCTCACTACGATCCTCGGCATGGTGCCAATAGCTTTTTTCCCCGGTCCTGGAGCAAACACAATTCAGCCCATCGGCAAAACCTTTGTGGGGGGCCTTTCGATTTCTTCCCTGATGACTTTGTTTCTTACTCCGGTCATGTATTCGCTCCTTAATGCCCGGCGCGGCAAAAAACGAACGGAAACGGAAAAAACAACGATCAAGACAAAACAGTAAAAAACAGGTATACTAAAACTGCGCGGAGGGTAGGCCAGTGGTTAAGCCACGAGTTTTGGGAACTCGATGTCGGGGGTTCAAATCCCCCCTCTCCGAACGATAGATAAGGAAGGGATATGCACGAGGTTTTGGAGAACCTGGGGAAGATCGGCATTGTACCGGTGATCAAAATTGATGATGTTGAAAAAGCCCTGCCCCTGGCCCGGGCCTTGATCGCCGGGGGGATTCCCTGTGCGGAAATAACCTTTAGAACCGCTCAAGGTGAAGAAGCAATACGGCGGATTGCAAAAGAAGTTCCAGAAATTTTGCTGGGTGCCGGTACGGTGTTGACCGTTGATCAGGCGGACCGGGCCATCGCTGCGGGGGCAAAATTTGTTGTCAGCCCCGGCCTTAATCCCAAGGTTGTGGCCCACTGCATTCAGAGAGGAATCCCTATTACCCCCGGCTGCGCCAATCCATCGGACATTGAACAGGCTTTGGAATTTGGTCTGGAGGTGGTAAAATTTTTTCCAGCGGAACAGGCCGGCGGCCTTGAGTATATCAAGGCTGTTTCCGCCCCGTATCCCAATCTTAAGTTCATGCCTACCGGCGGTATTAATGCGGATAACATTTCCCGGTACAGCGCCTTTGAAAAGATCCATGCCTGCGGCGGATCATGGATGGCCGGTGCGGAACTTATTAACTCAAACGATTTTGAAAAAATTACCGTCCTGTCACGGGAAGCGATCTTGAGCCTGCTGGGCCTGCATGTGGCCCATATTGGGATCAACGCCAGGGAAACGGCCCTGGATGCGGCGCTGTTACTTAATTCCCTGTTCGGTTTTTCCATAAAAGAAGGGAACACTTCGGTATTTGCAGGGAGTATTGAACTGGTAAAGAAAAACGCGCCGGGGACTCATGGGCATATCGCCATTGGTGCCACGAGCATTGCCCGGGCAGCAGCGTATCTGGAGCGCCGCGGTATTTTTCTTGATTACGATAATGTCAAGAAGGATGCCCAGGGCAAGGTAACTTCGATTTATCTGAAAGAAGAAATACTGGGTTTTGCGGTTCATCTTGTTAATAACAGCCCGCCTGTTTAATATATGCAAAAGACGGCAAGCCAGGCGATACCACTTTGGTACAGGACGACAAAAAACGCCCTTGATACTGCCAAGTTAGCGCTTAACCGTTGATACCGCCGCAGCGCAGGGGGTATATAACAGGGTAAAGACCAAAAAACTTGCAGCGATTAACGGAGAAAACATGGTATGCAGATTGGCTCCCAGCTTTGCAGCGCATGAATTGGTTAATACCGCCAGGGTGCTTACAACCGCTTCTTTTGCAGTAAAGCCGGTAATAAGCGCCGTAGAACCCGCCGGTCGGAAAAACCCAGGGGAATAAAAATGCCGAAAACAATTCCCATCATATAAAGGGTTATCATCACCAGCGATGGATATTCCGGAAAAAAACAGCGGTAAACAAGGCGCAAATGGAGAGATTGGCGCTGCAACTCATAAAGGCGTTTAGAAAATAGACATCTTTTTATCATGTCCGCTGGCAAGGGTCCTCGCCGCCATTATCGCCGGGACGGTACAGCCGAAACCCATGAGCATCGGCACAAAGCTGCGCCCGGAAAGCCCGATTTTTTGCAGGGGCTTGTCCTACGCATTTTTTGCAAATTTCTTCGATAAATTGATAGTGCATATTCGCCATGGCCGCCTCGCGATCGGTGTTTAACTCTGTTTCCATTTCTTTTACGGAGTGCTCAATGGTTTTAGTTTCGTTTTTGCCAAGGGAAAGGATCTTTTGAATGAGTCATCTCCCTCGACGAGCCTTGTGGCCGCAAACCGCATGGGAATTCCCATTTTTGGGCACGGTCTTCGACAAGGCGGGCTACGCGTGAATGGCCCGGTGAACAGCGCTTGAGCAAAAAATCGCGGGCCAGGATTTCTTCGCTGGTATAGGGAGTGAGGGAATAGATACCGGGGAGGTCAACGATGGATAGATCCTTGCAACCGGTGATTTCCCCGGTTTTTTGGCCGACCGTAACACAGGGGAAATTTCCCACATACTGGTTTGAACCGGCAAGCTGGTTGAATAGGGCGGTTTTACCGCTGTTATGGTTTCCCCCAAAGGTGAAAACCATAATATTTCCTTTATGGTGATTTTTTCTGCGTCTTCCAGGCGCAGGGGCAGGACATAACCTCTGAGCAGCAAATCTATGGGGTTCCCCAGGGGAGCAGTTTTTTTACCGTTACGATTGTACGGGGCGTGATCTCCATTTCCAGAAGTCTCCGTCGGAGGGGCTTTTCGCCGTCTATGGTCAAAACGATGCCGCTTTTGCCTATTTCCAGGTCTTTCAGGGGCATTTTTGCCCCTTGTAGTTAGCAATGGCTAACTACAAGTTAGTCTATCATAATTTGTTTGTCAAGGGGAAAATAATCTCTTTTGCAACAGCGGCATCGTGCAGCGTTGGTATAGAATAGTATTTTTGTGTATACTAGCAGCATGATATACACAAAGAATATCGGGGTTCAAAGGGAGTTAAGCTGTTGAAAATCCATGAATCAGCTGAAAACTATCTGGAAACAATCCTGGTGTTAAGCCTAAAGGGAAGTCCTGTCCGTTCAATTGATATTGTCAATGAACTTGAATACTCAAAGCCAAGCGTAAGCGTTGCCATGAAAAACCTTCGTTCAAAGGGGTATGTTATTATGGATGCCGCCGGTTATATTACCTTGACCGGAGAAGGGCAGAAAATTGCAGGTACGATGTACGAAAGGCATGTGGCCATTTCCGACTGGCTTATTTATTTGGGGGTCGATAAAAAAACAGCGGTACAGGATGCCTGTAAAATGGAACACGCCATGAGCGAAAAAAGTTTTTTTGCAATAAAAAATCATATAGAAGAGTGGAAAAAAGAAATCCATAATTCAAAAAAAGCTAAAAATAATACATATCATTAATTTTTTTTAAGGAGTTGCCATGACAGTGAAAAATTACCGGTTTGAAACACTTCAGGTACACGCCGGACAGGAACCGGATCCTGCCACAGACGCGTGTGCAGTACCTATCTACCAGACAACATCTTTTGTATATCCCAATTCCAAAGCCGCGGCGGATCGTTTTTCATTAACTGAACCGGGAAATATCTATACAAGGATTACCAATCCCACATGCGATGTATTTGAACAGCGTATGGCCGCCCTGGAAAAAGGCGTTGGTGCCCTTGCGCTCGCCTCCGGCCAGGCTGCAACCTCCTGCGCGATTTTGAACATCGCCCGGAACGGAGATCATATTGTCAGCGCCAAATATGTCTATGGCGGTACATATAATCTTTTTGCCAACACTTTCAAAGATATGGGCATAGAAGTAACCTTTGTAACGGGCGGCGATCCGGACAATTTTGAAAAAGCTATAAAACCCAATACGAAGGCAATATTTTTTGAAACCATGGATAATCCCAATTGTACCATTATAGATATCGAAGCTGCAGCGGCCATTGCCCACAAACACGGAATCCCCCTTATCGCGGACAATACCATAGCTACACCGTTTCTGTTAACGCCAATTGATTACGGCGCCGATATTGTCATCCATTCGGCAAGCAAGTTTATCAACGGCAACAGCAACTCCATTGGCGGTGTAATAATTGACGGCGGCAGTTTTGACTGGGCTCAAAACGATAAATTCCCCGGCCTGTCGAAGCCCAATCCAAGTTATCACGGCATTGTTTTTACTGAAACGGCAAAAAACCTTGCTTACATTGTAAAAGCGCGGACTACCTTACTTAGGGATACAGGCGCCTGTCTTTCCCCCTTTAATGCCTTTCTTTTTCTACAGGGAGTTGAAACCCTCTCGCTCCGTATGGAAAGGCATATCTTTAATGCCCTTAAGACTGTGGAATTTCTTAAAAACCACCCCCAGGTAGAAAAACTGAACCATCCTTCTATGAGCGATCACAGTGATCACAATCTTTACAAACGGTATTTTCCGAATGGTGCCGGATCTGTCTTTACCTTTGATATCAAGGGAGATATGGAAAAGGCCAAGCGTTTTTCCGAAGAACTTAGGCTTTTTTCGCTTATTTCAAATCTGGCGGATCTAAAATCAATTGTTACCCATCCGGCTTCTACTACACATTCTCAAATCGATGAAAAGGAACTTTTGGAATGCGGTATTAAACCCAACACGATCCGGCTTTCTATCGGTACCGAACATATTGATGATATTCTGGAGGATTTAAAACAGGCATTTGAAGCTCTAAAGTAAGGAAGAATAATGGCGTTAGTGGAAAAAATCACCGATCTGATCGGGAACACGCCGCTGGTTAAGATCAATAAACTCAACGAAGGCCCGGCGGCAGTGTATGTAAAACTGGAAAGTTTTAACCCCCTGCACAGCATCAAGGACCGCATCGCCCTGGCGATGATCGAAGCAGCGGAGAAAGAAGGCAAACTGCAAAAGGGGACGGTGATCATCGAACCAACCAGCGGTAATACCGGCATAGGGCTGGCCTTTGTGTCGGCGGTTAAAAGTTACCGGCTGATCCTTACCATGCCGGAAACGATGAGCGTTGAACGCCGGAAACTCCTGAAGGCACTGGGTGCGGAACTGGAACTGACCGAAGGGAAAAAAGGAATGCAGGGGGCGATTGACCGAGCCGAAGAGCTTGCAGCGGTTACGCCTAACTCATTTATTCCCCAGCAATTCAACAACCCCGCCAACCCTGCGGTACACGAAAAAACTACCGGGCCTGAAATTTGGAACGACACCGGCGGACAGATTGATATTCTGGTCGGCGGCGTGGGAACCGGGGGAACTTTAACCGGGGCGGGAAGATTTCTCAAGTCAAAAAAGCCCTGTGTAAAGGTGATAGCCGTGGAACCTTCCCTGTCGCCGGTGCTGAGCGGCGGTCAGGGAGGACCCCACAAAATTCAGGGTATTGGATCGGGCTTTCAGCCAGATGTGTATGATCCGTCACTTATCGACGAAATTTACGAGACCGATGAAGTAAAGGCCGGAACTACGGCGCTGCGCCTTGCCAGGGAAGAGGGAATTTTTGCCGGCATCTCTTCCGGTTCCGCCCTTGAAGCGGCGCTGACCGTTGCAAAGCGTCCGGAAAACAGGGGCAAGACCATTGTGGCGATTCTGCCCGATGCCGGTGATCGTTATCTTTCAACCTGGCTGTGGGAACCGGAATAAGCTGGTTTTGCGGGTAGGCTGATAACTAACGCCATGCCCTGATTGAACGGAGATATTGAATAACCCTCAGACCGTCAACGGCACTGGAAAGGGGAAACCGGTGTGCATTTCCATGGCAATGCTTGGCGCAGGCCAGGGCATCTGCGGCCATATTGCTAAAATATCCTGTTGGTTCCCCAAATCCTTCTTCACATTTTTTAAGGGATTTGAATCCTTCCGCATAGGGGCTTTCCTTGCTTTCCCAAATCTCAAAAATACCGTTGCCTATTTTAAGTTTTCCCCGCTCGCAGGAAAATTCCAGTTCAAAGACCAGATGATCCCGGCCCGATCCTAATTCCAAAAGGAAGGGGATGGGGCTGGCAGCCGGAACGGCGGATTTTTCCAGAGATCCCTCAAGATAGGCTGTGCCGCTGCAATCCTTTAGGCTGCTGCCAAGGGTTTTTCGGTGTTTCAGTATTGCTCCGGTAAGAAACATGGCGGCATCGGCGAGATGAGTACCGTCATGCCAAAGTACATCCAGAAGCCGGCGGGTTTTTCCCACATAGAGGGTTCCCCTTACTCCGGCTATTGGACCAAGCCGTTCGCCATCCGCCAGGATCTTCTGAGTCAAAGCATAATCGGCAGCATACCGCCGTTCGTGGTTGGTGATAACGGTAATTGTTCCCGATTCGTGAAGGGCTGCGATCTTCTTGGCTTCCCCCAGGGTATCCGCCAGAGGTTTCTCGCAGACCGCAACGGAAACCCCGTACCGGGCGGCCAGGGAACAATATCGCCAGTGCGAATCGGGATGGGTGGCGATGTGGAGAATTTTGGGCCGCTCTTTTTCAAGCATGGTTTCGGCATCTCTATAAACCGGCACGCCCCATCTTTCTGAAAAAAGCCGACGCCGTTCTTCTTCGATGTCGGTACCGGCGCAGAGGATGAGGCCGGGATTTGCTGTGATTGATCCCGCATGAGTACAGGGTTTTTCCCTTAGGGGGTCTTCTTCCAGGAGGCTGCCGATGCGGCCTAAACCAACAATGGCAGCTTTATACGGCAATTCGGAAAACCTTATTCGGTAATGACACGTTGATCTTTTTCTTCTCCGGCAGAAAAGAGATAAAGGTCCGGCAGTTTAAAGGTTCTGGACAGGGGCGTACGAAGGCCGGCAAGTTCGCTTATCACGGGTATCGAAAATACATGGTTTAATTCAGCAAAGTCAGAGGCGGCAATTTTGATGGTATATTCAAAACTACAGCGGACCCCGGTTGCTTCCGCTGCCATTGTCCTGGGTAAAAAAGTAAAGGTTCCGCCGGTGCTGGAAATCAGGATATAGGGATTTTGCCAGTTTTTGTCTTTCATTGCCGCCAGTTTTCCGTTCTGCCGCAATTCTACGGAAATATCCGACATGGGGGAAAAGTTTTGACCGTTAAAGACCCGGCCCATGATAGTGGGTATATTGAAAACCGGAGTATCCATGGGGATATCAGTTTTTGAATTTGTATGGTCAAAATATGGGCGCTGGTTGTGGCTTACCCGCTTGATTCCTTCGTAGGCCAGGGCGGTCAAGTCCACCCGGCTCTGGCTGCCTGTATCCTGGTTAACCCTGGACATCCCCCGGTGAGAAACTACATAGTGAGGTTCAATACGATTCAGTACATAGCAGGCCGCATCCTGTCTGCACTGGCTGCAGGTGCATATTCTGCCTTGGTTTTTATCTGTTTCCAGAGAATCACAAATGGCGGTTACTTCTGCTATAACCAGATCTTCTGTGGTGTTGTGAATATCCATGTTTACTCCTTTTTCAAGTGTAACCCATTTTTACAATTCTGTAAAATCCCTTTTGGGATATTCAGGGGACTGGCGGTAAAAATTCTTACCGTCCGAAGGGAACGGACAAAGGCTTCCACGGCGCTTTTTTTAAAGGCACTGGAACTTTCTCCAAAGGTACAGTTTTCATCCCGGACAAAAAGATCCGTTTCGAAAGAAACCGGTTCAGGCACGTCAATTATGATTGAATCGGCGTCTATGGTTTTTCCCAGAGCCCCGCTGAGTTCTTCCGCCAGCGCCGCTTCCCGGACTCTTCGCTTTTCAATACATTCCAGATGTTTTTCATCATCACTGTAGGAAAAAGAAGCCGATTCGGCATAAAGGTTTCCCTCCCGTACTCTCATAGCCAGAGAAAAGGATGGAAAGGATTCTTGTTTTGCCGTCATAAGGGCAAAAAGCCCCTGATCATCCAGATTATAAAGTTCTTCGGCGGCGATAATCCGCTGTTCCAATCCCGCCAATAAGGCTTTTTTGATCATCGCCGTGGCGGCCCGGACCTGCCGATGCCAGTATACGGTGCGATACATCAGATATTTGGAAAAAAGGATCGATTCCACGCTTGGGATGCCCCGGGAATCGATCTCAACGCCCCGCTCCGGATGAGGGAAGAGCCGGGAATAAATAAAATCCACGTCCTGGGCTCCGTAGGGAACTCCGCAATACCGGGCGTCCCGGTTAAGATAATCCAGCTTGTCCGGGTCCAGAACCCCAGAAAGGATACGCCGGTAAAAATGCAGTTCGGTATTGTGATTCTTCCCGCCATTTTTTTTGTCAATAATGGCGGCGGTAAATTCCGGATCCCCCCCGGCTGTATTGATAAGGTTTTTTACCGATTCGGAAAGGATGATTCCGGCGCTTAAGGTTTCGTGATCCTCCAGGGCCAGTTCTTTAAGGGAATGAGTATAAGGAAAATGTCCCAGATCATGAAGCAGGGCGGCACATAAAAAGGAAAGAGCTCCCCGTGGGCTGAGCCAGGAAGCGCCTTTTTCGCAGAGGCTGATAAGGAGCCGCCGGGCCAGGTGATAAACGCCGATGGAATGGCTTGCTCTGGTATGGGTAGCGCCGGGATAAACACAATAGGCCGGGCCCAGTTGAAATATCCTGCAAAGCCGCATAAAGGGGATCGATTCGGTTAAGGATGCCAGTGCCGGAGTTAGATAAATATGTCCCCACAGAGGATCCCGTATGGGAACGGAAAACCCCCGCTGTAACGCAGAGACAACCGACTCTTTCATATAAAAAGACAGTATACGCGAATACTGTTGCCCTTTCAAGGCATGATTGTTACAATATATATATGGGTTTGAGCAAAAAAATCCTTTCGCTGGGCATTTTGACACTTATTTGCGGCCCCTTTGTTGCTCAAACTACGGAGCCAAATATATGGACCGGAGGAACCTCTTCGCTTCCCCCGGAACTGCGCCGGCCTCGGCATGGCGAAGAACCGCGCTTTCCCCAGGATTATGTGATCGGCCGCCTGGGCCGCTGCGATGCGCCGGAAGAATCGTACCGGCAGGCGCGGCTCCTTACGGCAAGCATCGCGGCAGGGAATGGAAAAACAGAGGAAGTGTTTTTTCCCGAACAAAAACGGCTTTCTGCTTTAGAGAGCCTTTCCGGCATTGGAACCAGAAACTGGCGGGTCGGCGGCGGCAAGATCGAGCCGGATGGCAGCGTTTCTTTTCTGATCCGTTTTCTGGGGAGGGAAAAAAGCATTACCGGTGAACTGTACCTGAGGAGGGATGAATCAGCGGCAAAAAGAGGGGAAGAAAATCCGGCATGGCAGGTGGATGATGTGCTTTTGGAAAATCCCCGCAGCCTGGCTGAAGGAAAATTCAGCCCCGGCGGGGCGGATATGGCCCCCTATGAACGGTTCTTTTAGGAAAACCAGTGGCGACGCCGATTAAGCGCATAGAAAAAGATTTTTTACTAAAAACCCTTTACGACGAACAAATTCCGGTAATGTACCTCTGCGACCGGACCGAATATATTCTTCGCATGGAAAAACCAGTAAAAAGCGAAGTGTACTTTAAATCCGACCGTCCTGTGGCGGGTCTTAAACCCCGGAAAAAAATGGACCTGATGTTTGACTACAAGGGCCAGGTGATCATTTTTTCTATAGAAGTAAGTGCTGTCAAAGATGATCATATTACCGCTCCGACCCCGGAATATCTCTTTAAAAATTTGGATCGCTCCTATTCCCGGATTAGTACCCCCGAAGATTTAAAAGTTCAATTTACCTTCCAAGGCGACCGTTTTTCCCTGCATTATCCCAAAGTCCAGGAATACGAAAGCGGCGACATCGGCGATTGGATGAATAAGGTTGATCCCAGAAACCTCCAGAGTTTGATTGATCAGATGGCTGCCTGGATCCGGGGTTTTGCATCGGGTTACAAAATGGTGATTTTTAAGGAAGTAAAACCCGCCACTACCGAAGAACGGATTGTGGCGGAAACGGGGAAGAGCCTTTATCTTCCTTCAACGCTGGCAAATTTCCCCCAGTCCGATCCATACCCGAAAAAACGGCTTATCACCGAAGAAATATTCCGCCGTTATCTGGAAAGTACCGGGGTGGATCCCCAGTATCTGGACAGTGCGATTAGCCGTTTTGTTAAACAGAAATTTGACGGGGGCTTTTTTTCAGATGCCTGGGTGCCGGTTTTGTTTCAGGAATATGTAATCGGGTATATCCATGTGTGGATAAACCAGGAAGGAAAACTTCCCTTTGATTATAATATGATCGATACTCTCTATCAATTTGCCAAGGTTTTGGCCCATTCTCTAAAAATAAACGGGTATTTTAATTCAGGGCGGATCAAAAACGAACCCTTTGAAGGAAAGATCATGGATATCAGCGCTTCAGGTCTGCTCTTTGCCTATCCCCATTCGGGGCTGTCCAGTGCCCTGCTCCCCGACAGCGAACTGGCGGTCCGCCTTGTCGCCCCCAGGCGGAATATTCGGGCCACCGCAAAAATAGTCCGGCGTTACAAGGACAATTCCATGGGTTACTTCGGCTGCCGGTTCCTCGACATGGCGCCGGAAGATATGCGCTTCCTTTTTGAATATCTTTATGGAAAACCCTTTACCGATACCGATGCTTCCTTTGTGGCAGGATCAGTTTAAGTTGCGAACCTCAATTTGCCGCTGAGCTTCCCATACAAATAAATTATAATCCTAATGTCCGGCAGATGGGGCCATGCGCACTGGTTCACCCCGTGTAGAGTCCGCCTTCGGAGCCACAGCACCTGAGTAAATTTCTTTGTACAATACCAAGAAAATTTTAATGTGCTGAGTCTCCTTCGCCGGGGAATTCCACATGGGTTCACCACTGCGCATAGCCCCATCTGCCGGGATTAACATTGCCCATTGCATGGGAAACTCAGCGGTAGGTTGCTGCTTCCCTGCGTATGGTTGTGGCCGGTCCATGACCTGGGTATACATTGATGTCTCCGTCCATTGCAAACAGGCGCTGTAAGCTTTGGAAAAGCAGATGTTCATCACCTCCGGGCAGATCGGTCCTGCCTACTCCGGCATAAAAAAGGGTGTCCCCGCTGACCAGGATTTTTTCAGCTTCCCAATAAAGGCCGATGGAACCGGGACTATGTCCGGGAAGGTGCAGCACTTGAAAGGGTCCAAGTTCATCTCCTTCTTTTAAAAGCAGCGATGCTTTCGGCAGGGGTCTCCAGGCGGGGCTGTCTGCAAAGGGGTAACCGCCGGCGGCATTTAGATCCCGGCGGTGCAGTTCCTCTGATTCCGGCCCTAATTTGACCGCCTCCGCCTGGTGGATGGCAATGTCCGCTTGAGGAAAAGCGGCGGCCATCTGGGGCAGGGCGGCGATGTGATCGAAGTGGGCATGGGACAGGACAATATACCGGGGGCATAATTGCAGTTTTTTCAGCCGAGCGAGGATCAGATCTTCATTGCCCCCGGGATCGACAACAATGCAATTTTCAGGTTCCTGTGAAACGGCCTTTCCGGAAGGAAGAGGCTGTTCGGCCTTTAGCAGGGGAATGATCCAGCAGTTGGTCTGTAATTCACCTACACATACCTGGGTAATCATTTTAGTTTTCTCTGCCGGGGATACTTGCAGGTGTTTCTTCCGGAAAGTCTTCTTCACCTTCCCGCCGGCGGGCATAGTTTACCGTCAATGTTCTGCCCCGGAAACTCTGGCCGTTCAGGGCTTGAATTATCGTGTCCGCCACAGAACTACGGACCTGAACAAAGGAATAGTTATCCAAAATACGGATGGCGCCTATGTCGTCCCGGGCAACCTTGGCTTTTGCGTTTATCAGGGCCAGAATTTCCCGGGGGAACATCTTGCGGTTCCGGCCAATGCTGACAAAAAGCCGGGCCGATTCTTCCTCACCAAAAATCTGGGATGATTCGGTCCGGCTCGTCTCGGCGCGGGAACTTCCCCGCGGTTCCCGGCCTTTGTTCCAGTCCTTCCGGCGGCCGGAAACGCCGGGACCGGATGTTTTTCCATTGATTCCTTCGGCATGGAGCAGAAGATAGGCGGCCATGTAGGATCGGCGGAAAAAAGAAACTTCTTTCCTGAATATAGAACGGCAGCGGTTTAAAAGAACCGGATCCGCCTCATTCTGAATCTCGTCCAGGAGCGAGCGAATGCGCTTTTTTATGCCCTCTTCATTCATACCCTTATTAAACCATGATCCTATAGTTTACTCAAGACTACTTGTAAACTATACTTTGAAAGATAATGATGAAAGCAGAACAACGCCGCCTCCCCCTTGAGGGGCTCCTTAATACACGGGAACTGGGGGGGTATCCGGTAGTGGTCAATGGAATACAGAGACGGGTAAAGCAAGGACTGCTCTACCGTTCAGGATCGCCGGAAAACATGATCGATGCCGATAGGGTTATTCTGGAAGGTCTTAATATAAAAACGGTGGTGGACTTCCGCTCCGAAGATGAAAAATCAGAGGTTTTCAACCTTGCCTCCCTTGTTAAAAAGATTGATCTTCCCATTAATGCGGGAAACCTGATGGGTGCTATTTTGGGAACAGGGGAATGGCTTTATAACCCCCGTCCCCAGGGGGCCGAAGAAGAAATGATCAGGCTCTATGCCGCTTTGCCCGTCGAAGCGGCCCCCCGGTACCGGGTGTTTTTTTCCCTTCTTGCCGATCCGGACAATACGCCGATCCTTTTCCATTGTTCCGCCGGAAAGGATCGGACCGGTCTGGCATCGGCGCTGATCCTCCATGCCCTGGGAGCAGGCAGGGAAACGATCATGGAAGATTATCTTTGCTCCACAGAAAATCTGCGTCCCTATTGGGAGCGGTTTGTAACCTCGCAGCCCCGCATGGTGCCTTACTATACGGTAACGGAAAAATACCTTTTGGAGGCTTTTGAAACAATCGAAAAAAACGGCGGCATCGATCGGCATCTTGCCGAAGACCTGGGGGCGGATATTAATCTCTTGCGTGATCTGTACCTTGAGTAATATACTGAAACAATGATAGGCGGTATTGCAAAATTTATTGCCGCATTAAACGGTAATCTTAAGAGGGGCCAGATAGCCTCAGGTTTTGCCTGGGGGGTTCTTTTTGGCCTTGTCCCGGCGGGAAACTTTTTCTGGATTCTTTTCTTTTTATTTTCTTTCTTTTTCCGCCATCATCACGGAACCAAGATGCTTGTCATGACGGCGGTAAAACTTTTATTTTTTGCCCTCTGGCCTCTTACCGACGCATTGGGTTGGGAAATACTCCACATTGAACAATTTATTCCCCTGTATACAACCCTCTACAATATGCCCTTTATCCCATTTACCAAATTTAACAATACCCTGGTGGCGGGGGGGATTGCAGCCGGTTTGGCTCTATGGATTCCGGTGTACTTTTTGGTTCGATCATTAATTCCCGCCTACCGGAAAACCCTTGCTCCAAAAATAAAGAACAGCAAACTGGTCCAAAATATTAACAAGGTTCCGATCATTAGCGCCCTTGTATCCGCAGTCCAAACCATTCATGACAAAGCCGGGCTTCTGGGATAGGAGGAAAATATGGCAGTAAAAACGCCGGGAATGTTCCGAAAACCAATGAAAGAAAAAACACTAAACTGGTTTGTTAGACTGCTGGAACAGCCCGATGATCAGGAATTTCTAAAGTCCTGTTTTCTTTTAAAACCAGGAAACGAAGATCAAAAAACGGAGACTCTTTTTTTTATAAAAGAAGATCTGGAGAATCCGGAAAAGAAGCGGCTAAAAAAGCTGGGGAAGGTTATTAAAATTAACAAAAAGGGACCGGTAAAACTTATACCGCTCCTAGCCTTTGCCGTCATAGTAACCGGGGCGGTTTTCTTTTTTACCGTCATGCTCGATCCCCTTCTCTCTAGATACTTGACCAGGGGTCTGGAAGAAGTATTTGAAGCAAAAGTTGATGTCAGGGGATTCCACCTGGGGTTGATCCGTTTTCAGGTAAGGATTCGATCCCTTACCGTGGCTAACCGGGATAAACCCATGACAAACCTTTTCGAAACGGGCCGCCTTGAGATACGCATGAAACCTGAGGCCGTGCTTCGTGGTAAAATCTATATAGAAGAAATCCGCGCTGATGGACTTCAGTTTGGTACAGAAAGACAGACTTCAGGCGCCCTGCCGCGCTTTGCGGCACGGATAGCCGCCCGTCAGGAAAAGCCGCCCGCTCCTCCTCTGGTTGACCTGGCAAAATTCGATGCCCAAGGACTGTTAGAACGGGAGTACGATAAGCTTCAATCTCCCAAGGCCTATGACACCGCTATCGCCGCTTACGGCGAGGCAAAGACCCGCTGGGAGGACCAGTATAATTCCGCCAATGTCAGGGTAAAAGAAGTCAAGGCACAAGGTGAACCCCTGCTGGCAGCCAACATTGGAAACCTGCGGACTGCGGAGGAAATAACCAAGTATATCGCGGATGTTAACGGATTTATCAAAATGCTGGAAAGCGTCCGGGACGAGATCCGCACAATTACTGAAGGAATACAGAAGGATGTTAACACCGCTTTGGAATTGGAAAGAACTGCGGTGAATGCTTTTAATGCCGATCTTGCTCACTTAAAAGATTACCTTGATCTGGGCAGCGGCAGCGCTCTGGAGGCGCTGGAGCCGTCCATCCATGAGATCCTTTCCGATGAAGCGGAAGAATATATCATGTACGGGCGGCGTGCTTTGGAAAGCCTGGAAAAAGTCAAAGCCCTCCAGGCGATGATCCCGAAATCCGAGCCCAAGCCCGAAAATGCCATCTGGAAGGGCCGGGATGTACATTTCCCTACACCGGATTATCCTGTTTTCTTTTTGGGGATTATGGCGTCGGACTTTTCCCTTAATGAATGGAACTATGCCTTTGAATTAAAAAGCGTCAGTTCCGATCCTGATATTTCCAATCTGCCTACGGAACTAAACCTAGGTCTTACCGAACAGCGTTCCTTCAACCGCACAGCCCGCTTTAGGGGAAGTGCTGATTTCAGGACCAATGCCAAAACATATTTTACGGCGCTTGTTGCGGGGGACAACTTTCCCATGGATCTTAAGAATCGCCTTTCCCATGCAGGATTTGGCGGATTTAGCGGCAATACGGAATTCTCCGTCAACTTTTCCGGCGGCCGGAGCGGAGCGGTTTCCGCCGGAGGGAACATCCGCATCAGGGACGCTCAAATTCACGATCCGGTGGGGACGGTTGCCGAAGCGGTTGTAGAGGCCCTGACCGAAGCGTTAAAAGATTTTTCTGCGGTGGAATTGGGGATGCAGTATGAGCACCGTGTCAACGATAAGGACACCTTTTTCCTTACTACCAATATTGGGGATCTGATCAAAAATGCCATTCGGCGGACCGTGCAAAAATATCTCCGCCAGGCCCAGGAAGCGGTTGAAAGGGCTCTCCGGGAGAAAATCGAACAGTACCTTGCCGGTAAATGGGTTTCACGGGAAGAGGTGGATCTGATCTTTGCCGCCGTCAAGGGGGACCGTTCCGCTGTGGATTCCCTTAAATCCGGTCTGGAAGCAAAACGGGATGAGGCAGAACGGAAAATACGGGGACAGATGGACGAAGCTGTGGAACAAGTCAAAGAAGAAGCCCGGACACAAGTACAGGATGCTGCCCGGGGTGTGCTGGACAGTCTGCCCTTTGGGAGATATTAGCCTGCTTTAGAAACTAGGAGATTATGCCTTTTACCGCCGCTTCCACCGCTTCTTTGATGTCTGATGTGGATTCCTGTTTGAGTACAGCGAAACGGAAAATCGCAGCTTCAATCAGGCTGTAAAATAGATCGTTGGTTGCTCCCACATTGATCTTCTTTAATTGTCCGCACTTTCTGCCTTCTATGAGCATGGCGGATAAAATATGCCTGAGCCTGATTGTTCTCCGGCGCACTCGTATGTCCGGGGCAGATCCGGTTTGCGTTGGTTTTTTGGACAAAAGGAAATTCAAAATAACCAAAAGAAGGGGGCGGTTTTCTTCCAGGCGGGAAAGAATTAAAAAAAGTGTTTTTCTGATTTTATCAGAGTAGGGTAGGGAAGGATCTTCCTTTACTCCCATAATATCCTTTTCCACTTCCGCCATGAATTGTTTGATGCTAAAATTAAAAATTTCCTGCTTGTTGCGGAAATACAGGTACAGGGTAGTTCTGGTAATTTTGCAGCGATCCGCTATTTTTTGAAAAGTGGCGTCTTCAAAGCCTTCTTCCATAAATATATCCAGGGCTTTCTTTAATATTTGCCTGCGGCGTTTGGCATGTTCAACCACAATGGACATAGGAGTTTCGTTACAGCCTTTCGTATTGATAGAGCCACGCATCTATGGCGCCGCTTTTTAATTCACGGCAGGTATCTGCCTTTCTGCCAAAATGGGATTCAAATCCGCTGTGATTGCAGATAAGAACCAATTTCCAGCCTGGAAATGTTTTGCCCCACAAGGCCATGTTCCGGTATCGTTCTTCCGCTTCGGCGCTGTCACCAAGCCTTTTTCCATAGGGAGGATTAGTGATAATAAAACCTTCCGGTACTTTTTCTGTTTTTTTCAGCAGTATTTTTTCCGGTACTGCTTTATCCATGGGAAGGCAGTTGATTTTCACGCCGGTGCCGCCGGATGCGGCATGGCCTGAAAAATTTTTATTCAGGAGCCCCGGCAGAGCCATGGCGCGTCTAAAATTTGCCCTGGCCAAAGTTACCGCTGTTTCATCGGCATCGCTCCCGCTGATACAAAGAGGCCGGTTGTAATCAATCTTTTCGGTCAATTCCCTGCGCAGGGTCTCTTCGGTATCTTTGTCTGCGATGGACAGGGATGAGAGGGCAAAATGACGGCCCAGCCCCGGCGCCTGATCCCATGCATAGAGGGCCGCTTCAATAGCGATGGTGCCGGAGCCGCAAAGGGGATCGTACAGCGGAAATTTTCGCCGCCATCCCGAATAAAGGATGATCGCTGCGGCGGTGCTTTCCCGCAGCGGAGCGGATCCTCCGGCAGGCCGGTAGCCCCGCTTAAAGAGGGGTTCTCCGGAAATATCCAGCAAAACTGATACATGATCTTTTTCCAAGTGTACCCGCAGTTCCGCCTGCTTTACTTCGCCGGGGAGTTTTGCTGTTTTGTTCGGGGACGGCAGGCGGCTTAGGCTGTAGGCTTTGCAGAGCCGATCCGCCGCTGCCTTGTGGACCACCGCCTGAATGGAAGTTTCCGCTTTTAGCCGGGAACTGCCGCTTCGGACCTTGCTAACGGTGAGCCCCATGCCGCGGGGAATATATTCCTCCCAGGGAATGTTCCGGGTGCCTTCAAAGAGGGCATCAAAATCCGGGGCGGGAAACCCTCCTGTTTCCAGCATCAATCGGTCTGCCGTCCGCAGGGACAAAAGGGCCCGGTAGAGCCCCCCGAGATCGGTTTTAAAGTATACTTTTCCAAAGCCGCTTTTCAAAATGGCGTAGGCTTCGTTCCCGCCATCTGCTGAAATCTGTGAAAGTTTTCTTAGTTCGTTGGAAACAACTTTTTCCATGCCTGCCGCACAAAAGGCGGCGGCGGTATATTTTTTCATCGGCAAATACTATGCATTCCTGCGCCAGGAAAGATAATCGACATACCGTTCAAAATCTTTTTTTCCCGGGGATTTTTTTATTACAAAGCCAATATCGCAGGAATAACCGCCGGGGTGGATCCATTTGCATTCAGCCATCAGGCTGAATTCGTCGATACCGGTGTTTTCTTCCGGATAGATCTTAATGGTATGCTGGGAGTTGGTTTCGATATCCACATGCATGGTACACTCTATGCGGCAGCCGGTGATGGAAATATCCTTTAAAAAGGCATCTCCGGAAAAAACTTGTGGGATTTTTACCAGCGCAATAGAAGGGTATCTGCGGTTTTTCCGTTGTTCTTCTGCAAACTGTTTCATTTTAAGAGTTCCTTTGCCTTGGCAATAAGCTTTTCTGCGGTAAGGCCAAAGCGCCGGGCCAGGTAATCCTGGGTTCCTACTTCGCCAAATTCATTTCGGATACCGATGCGCCCAAACTTACAGGAAAAACCGTTTTCCGCCAAAAGTGCCGCTATGGTGCTGCCCAAGCCCCCGTCAAGCTGGGCATTTTCCGCTGTGATTAGAGCCCTAACCTTGCCAGCCTGTTCCAGGATTGTTTCTCTGTCCAGAGGTTTTATGGAAAGGACATCCAGGACTCCTGCGTCGATTCCCTCCGCCGCCAGGGTTTCCCGGGCCTTTAGCGCTTCGTTCAGAAGAAGGCTTCCCAGGCATACAAAAACAATATCCTTCCCTTCCTTGACCAGTTTGGATTTGCCGAATGTAAATGTTTCCTTTTTATCATAGATTACCGGTACGGGCTTCCGCGGAAAGCGGATGTACACGCAGCCGTAGGTTTCTGCCGCCGCCCTGATCAGGGCCGCACAGCTATAATAGTCCGATGGCTCTACCACGGTAAGGCGGGGGATCACCTGCATCAGGGCGATGTCCTCAAAGGGCATGTGGGTGCCGCCGTTCATGGCCGCAGTAACCCCCGGATCCATGCCAATGAGTTTTACATTAAGGCGGGCATAGTTGGCGGAGATAAAAAACTGATCATGAACCCGCCGGGAAGAAAAACAGCCAAAACTGGATGCAAAGGGAATTTTCCCCACCGCTGAAAGGCCTGCGGCAACCCCCACCATATTGGCCTCCGCAATCCCCACATTGACAAACTGATTTGGATAGGTTTTTTTAAAATTCTCCGTATTGGTGCAGTTCATTAAGTCCGCTTCGAGGACCACGATATTTTTATTTTCAGCCGCCAGGGCAGTAACCGTATCGGTATAACCGGCGCGTATTTCTTTTAATTCTTCGCTTCCCATTTCTACTCCGTTTCCATTGCCGCCGCTATTTAGCGGTTTGTTCTTCCAGGGCGGCGATAGCTTCCTTGGCCTTATCCAAATTAAAGGTCATGCTATGGTTCTTATCGATTCCCTCGGCAAAATTGCAGCCCTTGCCCTTAATTGTATTCATGATGATCATGGACGGCTTTTTTCCTTCGTTTTTTTGGCCCTGGGCGGTATCGATAGCCCTATCCAGGGTTTCTATATCATGACCGTCCACTTCCTGGGTAAACCAGCCAAAGGCCTTCCACTTGGCGGTCAGGTCCCCCAGGTCGAGGATATCTTTTACATAGCCGTCCAATTGCTGCTTGTTGTAGTCCGTAAAGGCGGTGATATTGGTAATTTCCTTGGCGGCGGCAAACATCGCCGTTTCCCAAATTTGGCCTTCGTCGGATTCTCCGTCGCCGATGATCGCATAAACCCGGTTGGATTTACCGTCTATCTTAAGTCCCAGAGCCATCCCTACGGCGGTGGAAAATCCCTGTCCCAGAGAACCTGCGGTCATGTCGATCCCCGGAGTAAGGACACGGTCACAGTGGCTGGGCAGCCTGGTTCCCCCCTGATTAAGGGTTTTCAACCAGTCCACAGGAAAAAAGCCCTTGGAAGCCAAAGCAGCGTAGACCACCGGCCCTGCATGACCCTTGGAAACAACCAGGTAATCCCTGCCTTCCCATTGGGGATTTGCGGGGTCCACTTTCATTTTATGATAATACAGCAGGGCCAGCAGGTCCGCAATAGACATGGAACCGCCGATATGCCCCGATCCCAGATTACCGATTTCTTCTATTGTAAGTTTTCTAATTTCCTTGGCTTTGGTTTTTAGGACGTTTAAGGTGGTTTTATCCATAAAATATTCCTTGCTTTTCTTTAGAATATACTACTATTTTTCGTTTTTCAATAATATACCAGACCCATAGAGGTGTGGATCGGAGCCAAGGGTACACGGGAACGGCCTTTTCTTAATACCAACAAATTACAAAATGCCAAAATAAGCGATTCCTAACTGATAGTTTCGTGGGATACTTCGATGGAAAGTTTGTGGAGTTCGTCCCTGATACGGCGGGCACCCCAGAGGGGGTTCTTTTTTTTAAGACTCAAGATGAGTTCTTTGGCGACTTTAGAAAGGGGTTTTCTGCCGGGCCTTTATGGGGGTAGGATTGGCGTTTTGCCAGGAAGTTTTTCCAGACTGAAAGGACGGTCCGGGGAGAGACGGGGGAAAAGAAACGGGAAGGATTTTTGGTTAGGGTAAAGAAGGTGTGGACAGCGTGTTTTTCATGGGGTTGGAAAGGATAGCGGATATGGCGTTCTTTAAAGTACCTGCGGTAAAAACGGACTTCGAGCAAGAGAAGGGCTATTTTGGGGAAGACCGGATACTTCAAGGTTAGGCAATAAACGATAAAGCGGAAGAGGTCTAGGAAGAGTTTAATGACCCGTAATGTTAACAAATTGAAAGAAAGCTTTTTTCAAAGATGGAAAACTGATTTCTCAAGAATGCTATGGTAGGGTTGGCGGTAATACCATACCGCACTATCTTCCTGGTTTTCAATTAAAGATATGGCAAATTAGCCCGTAATGTCAACTAATTAAAATCACCACAACCCCAGGCATTTTTCCAGCAGAAAAAGACATCGCTGTTCCCAAGAAGATGTTTTCAAGAATCATTTTTTTGTAAAATAAGGCGTTTTTTCAAACCGGCAGACAGACTTTCCCCATAGGGGGTATACCATGAGCGATAAAATAAATAGCGCTTCTTACGCGGCGTCCCGGTAATAGTGGTTGT